>OOCH01000229.1_pt1 | contig 62836 bp, 45 predicted proteins | sample 1671641 | NCBI WGS metagenome assembly OOCH01 (sample SAMN06348177, study PRJEB24527) | human gut metagenome | biome: human gut; feature: ankylosing spondylitis patient; material: feces | host: Homo sapiens | place: China | collected 2015-10
GAGAAGGTTATCAATAGGCGTAGCTTTCGTCTTTTTGCCTACAGTAATGAGTATAAGTACAACAAGAAGTGCTATAACCAAATATAAAATCTTTTTTCTATCTTGCACACACCTTAGAAAAAAACTTAAAACCATTCTTATTACTATGAGCCAGTATATTTTAGCATTAGACCAGGGCACAAGTAGCTCAAGAGCTATCGTTTTCAACCAAAAAGGTGAAATTTGCTCCACCGCACAACGCGAATTCCCACAACATTTCCCGAAACCAGGATGGGTAGAACACAACCCTCATGAAATCTGGTCATCACAAGCCTCAGTAATCGCTGAAGCCATCACACAAATCGACATTACCGGTCTCGACATTGCCGGAATCGGTATTACAAACCAACGTGAAACAACTATCGTTTGGGATCGCGACACAGAAGAACCTGTTTACAATGCCATCGTTTGGCAGGACCGCCGTACTTCAGAATACTGCGACCAATTGAAAGCCAAAGGAAAAACCGACTTTATCCGCAACAAGACAGGTTTGATTCTTGACGCTTATTTCAGCGCTACTAAAATAAAATGGATTCTTGACAACGTTCCAGGTGCAAGAAAAAGAGCCGAAGCCGGAAAACTTATGTTCGGTACAGTCGACACATGGCTCATCTGGCGTCTGACCCGCGGTGAAGTCCATGTTACTGATGTTTCCAATGCATCCCGTACACTCCTGTTCAATATCCACACATTGCAATGGGATGACGAATTGCTCGAACTGTTCAACATTCCGCGCTCGATGATGCCGGAAGTAAAATCATCCAGCGAAATCTACGGACATACAAAAACTACAATTTTCGCCCACAAAGTGCCCATCGCAGGTATTGCCGGTGACCAGCAAGCTGCCCTCTTCGGACAGATGTGTACTGAACCGGGTATGGTGAAAAACACTTACGGAACCGGTTGCTTCATGCTGATGAACAGCGGCGAAAAACCAATCATGTCTAAAAACAACCTGCTCACCACTGTTGCATGGAAAATTGGCGACAAAGTGAACTACGCTCTCGAAGGAAGTATCTTCGTTGCAGGTTCTGTTGTACAATGGCTGCGCGACGGTCTCGGCATCATCCGCTCTTCTTCTGAAGTGGAAGAACTCGCTGCCTCCGTACCAGATACTGCCGGCGTATATTTCGTACCTGCCCTCACCGGTCTCGGTGCTCCTTGGTGGGATCCGTATGCACGCGGACTTATCTGCAACATCAGCCGCGGTACGACAGCTGCCCACATTGCGCGTGCTGCCCTTGAAGGTATCGCCTTCCAGACTATGGACATCGTCAGCGGCATGGCAAACGATGCAGGCATAGAACTTAAAGAACTGAAAGTGGACGGCGGCGCATCACGCAACAACCTGATGATGCAGTTCCAGGCCGATATTCTCGGTATTCCTGTAATCCGTCCTACAACAACTGAAACTACAGCTCTTGGTGCAGCCTTCCTTGCAGGTCTTGCTGTAGGCTACTGGAAAGACATCAACGAAATCCGCAACATGACCGGTATCGAACGCCGCTTCGAACCGTCGAACGACGACGAAGTCATCCAAGAAAAGATCAAAGGCTGGAAAGTGGCTGTTCACCGCTCCCTTACTGAAAACAGAGAAAATTAACCTATAATCAAAACTAATTTTATTACTATGGAAGTATCACTGTTCACAAAGTATGTTTTCGAATTTATCGGAACATTGGTTCTGATTCTGTTAGGCGACGGCGTTGTAGCCTGCTGCAATCTGAAAAAATCAAAAGGTGAAGGCGGCGGCTGGGTAGTCATCACAATGGCTTGGGGTTTTGCCGTAATGTGCGGTGTTTTCATTGCCGGCCCGTTCTCCGGTGCACACCTTAATCCTGCCGTTACTCTTGGTTTCGCCCTTGTTGGTAAATTTGCCTGGGCTGCTGTTCCCGGATATATCATCGCACAGATTCTTGGCGGTATTGCCGGCGGTATTCTCGTCTATATGTTCTATAAAGACCACTTTGATGCAACAGAAGACAAAGCCATGAAACTCGGTGTATTCTGCACGGCTCCGGCTATTCTCAACAAACCGCGCAACTTGTTCTGCGAAATTATCGGCACATTGTTGCTCGTCTTTGTTATCATCGTACTTGCTGAAAAATGCAACTGCGCATCTATCGGTCTCGGTTCACTCGGCGCATTCCCGGTTACCATGCTCATCATGTCCATCGGTATGTCGCTCGGAGGTACTACCGGTTACGCTATCAACCCTGCCCGTGACCTTGGTCCGCGTATCGCTCACGCCATTCTTCCTATCAAAGGTAAAGGCGGAAACGATTGGGGATACAGCTGGGTTCCGGTTGTCGGCCCGATGATTGGCGGTGCTTTGGCTGCTGCATTATACTTCATACTGTTCTAAACAGTACATCCGGAATTTTCACTCAATTCCACTATAAAAACAATCATTTTCTCGGAGCAACCTTTGGGTTGCTCCGATTTTTTATATCCACAACCGTCCAACATCGCCCGAACCTACAACAAAAAAACTGCCCCTCCGAAGAAAGGCAGTTCATATTATCGTTTGTTTTCGTAGACTTATTCCAATACATATACGGCGCGTGGAGCAAAATCCATCGTCTCGCCGATAGTCACTTTCTTGCCTGTAATAACATCCGTAAACACGTCACCCGGCTTCATGATTTCATAATAGCGGCTCATGTCAACGGCCTTCGCCTCGTCATCCGTACCGTTCATCAGCACTACCACACGGCTGTCGCCGGCCTTACGTTCATAGACATAAAAACCGTTTGACGGCATGTAGTGAAGCGTCTTTCCTTCCGAAACGGCCTTGTTACCCTTACGCCAGTTCAACAGGCGGCTCATGAAGTTCCAGGCCTCGTTTTGCTGAGCCGTACGTCCTTCGGCCACAAATTCGCTATGGTTGTCACCTGGGAATCCTCCCGGCATATCAAGACGGATATGGCCGTCAGTCACCTTTTTGTTTCCAAACATCAGCAACTCTGTACCATAATAAATCTGAGGAATACCGCGTGAAGTCAGCAAGAATGTCTGAGCCTGTTTCCACGAACCGAGATTTTCCGGCTTTTCAAGCAGGAAGCGGTCTGTATCGTGGTTATCGAGGAAAATCAGCAAATTTCTCGGATTGCTATAGACAAAATCCAAAGCAAGATGGTCATACAGACGGTTCAGTCCCTCACCCCAAGGCAAAGTTTTTTCCGTAAATGCAGGACGGCAAAGATTAAGGAACGGAAAGTCCATTACAGTTTTCAATTCTGTATCCATCGGGTTGAACTTATTACCGCTCTGCATGTAGGCGATACTCATCTCCGAATGCAGCCAACTTTCGCCCACAATATTGAAATTCGGATACTCCTTGGCTACACGGCGGTTCCATTCAGCCATAGCCGCCATGTCGGCATACGGATATGTATCCATGCGGATACCGTTCACCTTTGCATATTCAATCCACCAGATAGAATTCTGGATAAGGTAAGTCATCAAGTGGTGATTACGCTGATTTAAATCAGGCATGCCAAGAGAGAACCATCCATCAACAGTCATTCCCAAATCATACTTGCTTCCATACGGGTCATGATTCGTGTTCAAGCGGAAATTGGTCTGCTTGTAACCTTTCGGCATTTTTGAAAAATCACTTTTCAGTTTTTCAAGTTCCGACAGTTCAACTGGAGAATTGAACCAGTCCTTGCTCGGCATATCAGCCATCCACGGGTGTGCTATTCCGCAATGGTTGAAAATCATATCCATCACCACTCGGATACCGCGACGATGGCATTCCTCAATCAGCTGCTTGTATTCCTCGTTGGTTCCGAAACGCGGGTCTACGCGATAGTAGTTTGTCGTGGCATATCCATGGTAAGAACCACCAGGCATGTCGTTCTCCAATACCGGAGTCAGCCAAATGGCAGTAATGCCCAGTTCCTGAAGATAGTCGAGATGGTTCAGAATACCTTTCAAGTCACCTCCGTGACGGCCGTTAGGGTCATTTCGGTCAGCCTTTACATTGTACTGAAGGCTTTCGTTCTCATTGTTCGAAGGGTCACCGTCAGAAAAACGGTCGGGCATCATCAGATACAGCGCATCGCTTGAATCAAAGCCCACATACTCCTCAGCCTTACGGTCGCGAGCCAACAGCTCATAGTTCTTTTTGATTTTCTTCTTTCCAGCTTTAAAGGTAATCTCCATTGTGCCCGGTTTCGCTTCATCGCCCACCGTCACATAAATAAACTGATAGTTCGGACTGTCAAGGCGAGCCACCGAATCTATACGCACTCCCGGATAATTGATTTCGGGCACGGCATCGCGTATCCCTTCACCACTGACTGCAATCTGAAGTTGCTTTTCATTCATTCCTGTCCACCACATCGGGGGATTCATGGTCTCAACGGTTGCCGAAAATGCAGGCATCACACCCAGCATTGCTGCCGACAACCCCAAAAATGTCTTTCGTTTCATAGGTTCTTGTAAAATAGTTTTTTCGCCGGCAAAGTAACGAATTTTATTTCCCTACTCCTCATTTAAGGCCTCTGTTATTAAATAATGCTGAAAAAATATGTTATAAAACACATTTTTCTTCAATTTTTCTTGCATAGAACAAAAATAGGCATTATCTTTGCAGTGTAAAAAAGATTGTTAGCAGACCGGAAAACAAATTATAGGTTACAAACTCCAATAGGTTAGCAACCCCGGTCGATGGTTTTAAGTTAGGTTTTAGGTTTTCAGACGGGCAAGAGAGCACGTCAATTAAAAAATGAGCATTATGAATACTTTTGAATTGAACGCAATGAGAGTGAAAAGTATGCCTTCACACAGTTTTCACCCGAACGCATCATTAAGAGTAATGCGTCAGGGATATGTGGCAAACTTTAAAAAGGCACATTAATTCACTCCGCCCTTGCCAAAGTGGCAAGAATTGCAAAAAGCGGAAAATCGGATTCATTCCGATTATTATTTTTGATTTCTCATAATTATATAATATTTCAGCCTTGCAAAAGGCAAAAGCACAAAAGCGAAGCAACCAACTCGGTTACTTCGCTTTATTTTTTACTTTTTCTCTATCTTCAAATCTTTTTGGATTACTTCGCCGTTATCGGTCACGCCTTCAATTTTAACATCATATACAGTATTGTCGGAATCTGAAGCATAGAAGGATATTTCCGACTTGCCGTCATCGCCGACCGGCACACATGGATTCCAATAGAGCGTAGGACGCAAATCAAGTACCGTCGCGCTGCGTGCCGCTTCCGTATCATATTTCGGAGAATAGAATTCGGCCTTCTGCTGATAGCCTAACGGCGTCACTGCACGATAACTGCGGAAATCGCTGCTTTCTATTTCATTGCCACGCTTCGTGGTTATCATAATGGTACCGCCCGGAGCCTGCATACCGAACACCACCGCCTGCGCTTTCTGAATAAAGTCCACACGGCGTATCATGTCGAACGGAATACGTTCTATCATATCCAGCGGAGAGTCATAGCTGCCGCCCAAGCCCAAATCCGCTTCTGTATGTCCCGTTGACAGCTTGGGAGCTGCGATTGAACTTCCACCAAAACTGTTCCCTTCAATAGTAGCCTGGTTCAAATATGTATAGAAATCTTCCTGCGTAACCCTACCGCTTGTCTGGCATACACCATCGATAAACAGCCCGACCGCCTCCTGGCGATAGGAAAAATAGCCGTCAGGCGAAATTTGCAGACCGGCAATGCCCCGCAATATTTCTTCCACCGAAGACACTCCCTTTTCTTCCATCTTCTTATAATCGAACGAACGGAAAGCTATCGCTTCAAAATGGTCCTCGGGAGGCCGTATTTTGAAACCTTGCACAATCACTTCATCAAGCACTACCGACATACCGTTATACTGGTAGCGTAGCCGCTGCTGGTCGACAAAATTCTCCCAAGGCTGCAATATCTCCGCGTTCAATCCGGAAGAAAAAGCAGCAGGCAGCTGGAAAGGCGTATCAGGCCTCACATCCGCCGTATCAATTTCAAAATTCGGAAACATCCGTTCGCCCTTGCGGTTGAAGGCCATCAATAACAATGTCGTATTCTCAGGAAAGTCGAAACCGTTACAACGGAACACGCCCGCCGAATCGGCTTCAAACAATCCGCCATAGCGATATTTCGGCACGAGCACGTTCACCACGGCTCCTGCCTCCGGAGCGTTGCGCCATTTGCTGCGGATTACTCCCGTCACCTCCTGACCGATTTCCACTTCATAAGAAGGCTGAGCATAACGGCCACGCACAATAGACGGAACGTCGTAACGCCGCCATCCCTGCGTCAGCATCAGCGCGTCGAGAGCTTCCACACGGTCGGCATTTGCCGAATCGAAATAATAGCCCGGCGACTCTATATGTCCGCGAAGCTCCGATGTCAGCAACAGTGACGGGCCAATCCCCGTCAGCGTGTCAGCCGATACGATTTTCGTATCTGTCACGCTCACCGAATAGTTGCCCTGCGGAAGGTCGTAGCCCTCCAACGCCACGGACAACGAAACACGTTCACGGCTATTATACTGCCGCTTGTCGGATTTCACCGTTACTTTATGACTGCCATCATTATCGACAAAGAAAAGGCGTTCGCTCAACGGGTTCCATTCACTGTCGAACAGCACGGCGTTTACCACTCCCGACGGAAGATCGCTTTTCTGAATGAACAGTTCATGACGGTCGGCATCGAATGAACCCGACAGCAGATAGTTGCCGCGCTCGTGCACCACCACCCTACAGTCACGCTCCGCTCCTGCCACCGACAATCCTACCGTACTGCCGTTGGCAGTCACCTTCAGCACCGTTGCCTCCGCATTTACTTCCGGCAGCGAGAACCGCTTTTCCCTGCCGTCGGAAGTACGGCACACGGCGGTATACTTCATACCCTCCAGAGGATAGAGCGTAAAGAACCCCATGCCGGAATGAAGACTGGAGAATCGCGCCACCTCTTCGCCACGCTCATCCTCCACCCAACCGGAAATATCAGCTCCCGCACCGTTGCGGCCCACGGCCTTAAACGCTACGCGGCATGCCGACTCCGGAACGAGATAGCCGCCTTCGGGATGGAACGTCACATCGTAATCGTCCGAATAGTCAGGAATACGTACATATTTGCGGTACTGGTCAAACGCCACATACAGATAGGACGAAGCACGCTGCTGCTCCGCCGACAACGTGACACTCGTACGGGTGGCACTCCGGGAATACGTCGTCTTGCCGTCGGGCATTACGATGCGGGCTTCTTTCAGCGGTGCCGGTTCGCCCGTCTGCTTGTCGAGATAGGAAAAGCCGATGCGCAAGTCGCCGGTTTCGGCATCATAGCGGTAGTCGGTGGCAATCGTGTATTTCGTGGAAAGCGGACTGCCGATTGTCAGGTTTTTCCTGAAAAAATACTCCTTACCGGCATTCTGCATGAAATAGGTGTAGGCTGTCAACGTATAGTCAGCCTCTATCAGGTTTTGCGGCAACGGAATGTAGCCGGAATAAACGCCGTCCTGTTCCTTTATCTTGACACGCGAGAGGATACTGTCGGAAGGTGCTTTCAGCTCGACATACACATATTTGCTCATCGACACCGGACGGTGGGATGCCGCGTCCACCATATGCGCACGCAGCCATATTGTGTCTCCGCCCATATAGTAGCTGCGGTCGGTATGCACATAAATCTTCTCCTGAGGATATTCCAATCGCTGTGCCTCAAAACGCTTCAACAGCGATTCAGCACGAACTCCTGATGCCGACAACAGCACAAACAATACAAACAAGATATTCTCTCTTCTCATCATACGTGTTCGTTTCATAGCATAAATGGTCTTTCTACAAATTTAATAAAAAAAACGACAAATCAAAACAATTCGAAAGTTTTTATCCTCAAAACATTCACAATTGACATAAAATTTGTCCGCCACACAGCCGGCGGCTATATGGCGGACAAATCAAATTCTATCTTTTCACTAAATATAGTACAAATAAATATTGCCCTGTAGTTCTATCGGTTCTTCCCCTTCGGCCTTGAGCTCGACCACTGCCGTGAAACTCTTCTTTTCTTTGTCAAGATTGCTGAATGTGACGCTGCCCGATGCCGTTGTCGCCCAAAGCGAATTGACGACGTCCAGCTTTTTCTGCAAGACAGCTATATTGATATTTTCCCTCCACATTCTTTCAAATGGCAGCGTGTGGGATTCCCCATACAGATTGTCCATCGACGTAACAGTGAAATTGAATGTCTGGCCGTTAGAAATGTCTTCAATGTCTAAATGCTTTATAAAGAGGTCCATTGCATAGTAGGTCTCATCCTCTTTTTTTGCATTTACCGGCTTAAGAGGTGTAAATATGTGCAACACCGGGGTTACATCGATGACTTCCTCACCGACATAAAAATCATTGTAATATGATTCCACGCTCGGGTAGTGACCAAACCTTGGCAAATATAGGGATCTTTCCCTGTAAATATATTCTTCACCGTTTATGGTTGCCGTGGCATAGTTAGGACTCAGATAGTATCCTTCGTCATCCTTCTCACCGCAGCCCGTAAAGCAGAATGCACAGAGAAACAGCAATACCCCTAATAAAAGTTTGGCGTTCATAGAACTATATTTTCAAATAAATACCAACTAAATGCGCAGTTCGTGCTGGCAGGCCTGCACCTCGGTAATGCTACCCATGTGCTTGCCCATATCGTCGGACAATTTCACGCATTCGCGCCACTGCTGGTTGACATTCATCTTGCACTGCGACAGCTTCATCACAATGTTAGCCGGCTTAAAACCGGTGTCGTTGGTCAGATTCGTACCCACGCCGAACGAACATTTGATTTTGCCCTTGCAATAGTTGAATATGCGCAGGCACTTTTCAAAGTCAAGCGCATTGCTGAATATGATGGTCTTGCTCATCGGGTCAATACCGAATTCACGGTAACGTGCCACCAGCAAATCAACAAATCCGATTTCGTCGCCGGAGTCGCAACGTACGCCGTCGAACAACTTCGCCTGCTTGCGGCTGAGGTTGCTGAGGAACGATTCCGAAGTATAGGTATCGGCCAGTGCCGTACCGAGGTCACCGTCGTAGACGTTCACCCAGTTTTCCAATGCCATATAGTTGGCATGCTTGTATCCGAACTGTGCGCCATGGAACATGAACCATTCATGCGGGTGCGTACCCATCATCTTCATGCCGTATTTCATTGCCAGGTGGCAGTTGGATGTTCCGGTACAGTATTTTGAATGTTCCTTGAGGTAGCGGACCACGAAATCCTGTACTTCATACGAGAAACGTCGGCGTGTGCCGAATTCCGAGAACGGCATGGCATTGCTGTCGGAAATTTCAATCTTATGGTCGAGCCGTTTCTGCATTTCCACATAATCGGGCTGATGACCGTAGAACGTGTTGCTCAACTCCGAAACGATGGCAAGCAGACACACTTCATAAAGCGTCACTTTATAAAGATAGTCGGTCACCTCCATCTGCAAATGCCCCTCTTCGTCCAAATGCACAAGCACCTTTTCCGGTTCAAACCGGAACGACGACAGCCATTCCCAATAAACCAACGGAAGGAAACGGCAGTGTTTCGACATATAGTCAAGTTCCTCCGGCGTGAGTTTCAATTCCGCCATTTCAGCGATTTCGCGCTTCAACGCTGCAAGAAACGCATCGTCGTACACTTTCCGGTCGCGGTCGGTAAAAACAAAGGTTCCCATGGCATAAGGGAACAATTTTATATAGGCATACGAAGTGGTGAACTTATACAGGTCCGAATCCAGTATAGATTTGATTGTCATAAAGTCCTTTTTTTATTTTTCCTAAAGATAGTGAAAGGTGAGTTGAGAGACAAATGAAAACGCAGTTTTCAAATTTGGCTATCCCGAACCGCATCCTATCATCTTCAAAGATACGAATAAAATTCAAACTGCCTGCATTTTCCGACAGAAAAACGGACAGCAGGGCCATATCCCCCCTTTTCCCGACATACGTCATGCAACGCCTACAAAAAAACGCAGGGCCGACAGACCACGCCTGCCCAGCCCTGCGCATATATCCAATTGCGGAAGTTCCGCTATTTCACAGCTACTTTATAAACAGCTTCACCGGCACGAACTACATACAGTCCGGCAGCGACCGGAATACGGAGTTCATTGCCGTTTTCTTCTGCTACAAGCTGTCCGCCAACATTGTAGACAGCCACCTTCAGCGGTTCTACGGCAGAAACAACCACTTCGCCGTCACCGCCACGAACACTGATGCCCGACAATTCTACGCTGCCGACACCACCCTGTCCGCCTTCAGCAACAGTGATGTTGTCCAAATGGATATTGTTGACCTTTCCGGCAATACCCTTGAAGCTCAGACGAAGGTTCTTTTCGCCCTTGAATGCAGCCAAAGAAACAGTGTGCTTCATCCAGCCGTCGGCTTCTGCTCCGGAAACATTGATAGCCTCGCTCACTTCCTCAAAAGCTCCGTTGTTCTTCGATGCCTCAACGATCAAAGCATCGTCAGAAGCAGCACCGGAAGTATGGTAAACATAGAAGGAAAGTTCCGGTTCGTTCAGCGGGCTGACATCAATCTTCTCGCTGGTGAAACGAACGATGTCACCGGCATTGTCCACCATTTCATTCATGAACGAAGCCATACCGCCGTCGTTGTCCTGCGGAAGAGCATCAGGAGTATAGCCTTTTTCGCCGATACCCCATGCAGATTCCAGACCGACAACCTTTTCATTCATCCACCAGTTTGTAAGTCCAACGTTCCGTCATTCTCGACAAATCGTCATAAACATAGGCAGTTTTTTCAACAACAGTACCGCTGCCGTCGTAAGTCAACACGTAATCCAATTGCGTATTTTCACCACTGACCGACAGCGAGCTGCCAAATAAGCATAATAAAGATACAACTGATAAAAAAGTCTTTTTCATAAGCATTACTAAAATCATTGGTTTTGCAAATGTATATATTTTCTCACAAATGTCTGAGGTAAAACAATATTTTATAATTTTGTGCAACTTTTGCGATGGCAAAAGACGTCTAAAGGCAAAAAACAATTTAAACATGCGACCAATATTATCCTTATTATTTATCTCTGGTTTGTGTTCTGCTATATCGGCCTTTGCAGCGAATTTCTCCGGAAAAGTAGTCAATAGCGCAGACTTGCAGCCTGTTGAATTTGCCAGCATCGCAGCATTCAGTATGCCCGACTCTACATTGCTGGCCAGCACCCTGACAGATGAAAAAGGCGAATTCACCCTTGCCTCGCCCACAACAAAAGCAGTTGTAAGAATTTCAGCGATAGGTTTCACTCCGACATATATACCGTTTTCCGACAACGGCACCTGCACCATCCGTCTGAACCCCGACGGCCGACTGCTTGACGAGGTTACGGTGACAGCCTCACGACCGACAACACGTATCGTGGGCAATGCGCTCGTCACCGACATAGCCAATTCCCTTTTGGCAAAAATAGGAACGGCAGCCGACGCGCTTGCCAATGTGCCGGGAATCGTCAAGGATAAAGACGGATTCAACGTTCTTGGAAAAGGCACTCCCCTCATCTATCTGAACGGTCGGCAGCTCCGCGACCTTTCGGAACTCGACCGCATCCGCTCGGAAGAAATAAAGTCGGTGGAAGTGATTACCAATCCGGGGGCAAGATATGACGCAACGGTCAAAGCCGTCGTAAAAATCCATACCCTTCCGCGAAAAGGCGACGGCATCAGCCTCGACCTCAACTCCACCTACTCGCAATCGCAGAACGTCGACCTGCTGGAAAATGCGGGCATCAACTACCGCCACGAAAATCTCGACGTATTCGGACGTGTTTCCTACAACCGCTACGCCTACCTGCAAGACAGCGAAATCAATCAGGACAACTATAACGACAGTCATTGGCATCAGTCGAACGACTACTACACTCACGGCGTGAGCCACAATCTTTTTGCCGAAGCCGGTTTCAACTACCAGTTCAACGAATCCCATTCGACCGGCTTGCGCTATCAGCTTTCGGCAACGCCTTCCGACAAGATGTGGAACGAATCGGCAAGCACGGTAGAAAAGGACGGAATGCCCTACGACAAGCTGTTGACATCCAATTTCACGCAAATAGACAGCCGCCCCACCCATGCCCTCAACGGCTACTATTGGGGAAAAATTGGCATTGCCGAAATCGACTTCAACGCTGACCTCTTTTTTGAGAAGCGCACCACTCTCACCGACAACAACGAGACAAGCTCCGAAGGAAACGACCGCCTGCTCCATTCCACCAACGACGCAGAAAAACGTCTGTTGGCCGAAAAGCTTGTCGTCACCCTTCCTCTTGGAGGCGGAAATCTTCAGTTCGGAAACGAAACCTCGCACACGTTCAGCAACGACAACTATTGGATGAACGATGCAACGGTAGTTCCATCGTCCTTTTCCAAAATCACGGAACTGAACGCCGGCACATTTGCCGAATACACTTATTCTTTCCAGAAAATATCGCTGACAGGAGGCGTACGCCACGAATTTGTCAACTTCAACTACTACGAAAACGGGGTAAAAAAAGAAGAACAGTGCCGCCACTTCAACAACTTCTACCCCAATGCCTCGCTGACATTCCAGAACGGACAATTCCAGACACTTCTGAGCTACAACACGAAGACACAACGCCCGTCGTACACGCAGTTGAGCAACAACGTAAGTTATGTCAACCGTCTGACCATGCAGACCGGCAATCCTACTCTGGAGCCTACTACCGTTCACGACCTCTCACTCACCGCTGTATGGAAATTCCTGCAAGCATCGTTGGACTATCAACTTTATCGCAACGCCGTAGTCTATTCCAGCCGCCCGTTCGCCAACGACCCGTCAGCCGTGCTGCTTTCCTATGAGAATCTGGACCGCCTGCCGGTGCTGAGCGCAACGGTTTCGGCCAGTCCAACCGTCGGTTTCTGGAGTCCGACCGGCATTGTAAATATCCGCAAACAGTACCTTTCCGTAGAACATCTCGGCACGAAAACCGACATGAGCCGTCCCATGTTTACGGCAATTCTTAACAATGCGTTCCGACTGCCGAAAAGCTTTACAGCATTCCTGAATTTCAGATGGCAGAGCAAGGGCGACTATCAGAATGTGGCAATGACTCAAAACATCTATTGTCTGGACATCGCTGTCACCAAATCATTTTTCAACGATGCACTCACTGTCGAGCTGAAAGGCAACGACCTGCTAAACCGTAGCGGCGACTGCAATCTCCTTCGGACCACCAATTTCCAGATTGCGCAGAACAACCGTTACGACCGACGGGAATTTGTGGCAACCGTACGCTACAAATTCAACGCCACCCCATCAAAATACAAAGGCTCCGGCGCCGGACAATCGGAAAAAGACCGCCTGTAAAAAAAATGTCCCGGCACATACATCTGTGTCGAGACAAATATACGAATGTTGCGAAAAATTCAGTTTACAGGCAAAGCATCAGTGTGGCATAAATCGGATAGCACACCAGCCAGACAATGGCAGAGGCGAGCGACCAGTAGGCGGCACGGTCGGATGCCTGCTTGGCTTTAAGATATTCGCAGCTGTTGTAAAGGTTACGCACACGGCTGGCATATACAACAGCCACAATACCCAACGGCATACAGCAAAGCACCAACGTAAGAATAGCCCATACAAGATTTGTGGGTGGACACACGCTTGTGTCATCGTCTTTTTCCAATTGTCGGTTTTCTTCCAAGCCCTTGCGATAGCCTGCCAAATAAGCGTTCTGCACTTCGAAAGGCGAAGCCGCATTATGTTGCGCATGAAAAGCGGCACCGTCGAAACGCGGCGGAACAGCCTCGGAATGGTTGCTTTCCGGCGTTTCCTCATGGATTTCTTCAGCGACTGGATTATCAGCATTCTCTGCCGATTCTTCCGGAAAAGTCTTTTCTTCAGCTTCTTCCGTTGCGGTTTCAGCCTGCACCTCCTCGGCTTGCGGTTCTTGTTCCGGCGTTGCGGCAAACAGACTGTCGAACAACGACAGTTCCCCTGCCGGAGTCCAGTCCTTCAGATCAACAAACCACACTTTTGTATCAGGAGTAATGCCCATTCCGCGCAGTTCGTCCATCGTAAACGGGCCCAAACTCTCCCCATTGCGTATAATCCAATATTGCCTTTCCATAACTAAAATGCTTTACCGGATGCAAACTTACAGAAAATCCCCGGAAATTCAACACAAAAACATGTAAACATTGATTCCCGGAGATATATCAACATTAAAATTTTTACAGGCATCAATTCATCACTTTATAGACCGAACCATCTACACGGACAATAAAAATTCCATGTCCGTCTATTGGGATGACCGTATCCCCTCCACTATAAAGCAACGCACCGGTCATACTAAATACTTCAATTCGTGCCCCTTCGGATGTTCCCAAAACGTAAAGAGCACCGTCACTTACCGAAACTTCCACCCTATCACTATCCACATTTGTAACACTGTCAAACATTCGCCCTTCAATGTTCCAGAAATTCATCCATGGATCTGCCGACTCATATAATTCCAATTTGGTTTCCGGTACATATAGCGTAGCCGACGCATATATGATGTCGTCGAACGGTTGGTTGTGAATGTCATCGATCGGTCGGTTGTGAATGTCGTCCTTTCCGTAACAGTAGGGTGGAACAGGGGCTTCGCAGTACACTTCTTCTATTTTCTTGTTCCCCCCGAACGCCAAGTTGCCGATATATTCCACATTCGCCCCTATCGTCACTGAAGTCAGGGCGTTGCATCTGTAAAATGCCTCTTCCCCGATTTCTTTTACAGAAGAAGGGATGGCTGCTGACATAAGGCTTGTACAGCCTAAGAATGACTGATTGTTAATAGTTGTCAGAGAGTTGGAAAGTTTTAGCGACTTCATCTTGTCGCAGTATGCAAATGAAAGCCAACCGATATCAGTTACGGAATTGGGCATCTCAACACTTGTCAAATCGCTGAAAGCGAAAGCCTGAAAGCCGATAGAGCAAACTGAGGACGGAATCTCGACCGAAGTGATGCAACTTCCATAAAAAGCATAATCCTTGATCTCGGTTATCGTGTTCGGTATCGCAAAATGTGTCATTTTCTCTCCGTTGAAATATAGTTCAGCTCCATAATAACAGGGATTGCTGTTCTGGTTGCGGAACTCAATCTTGCACCATGATTCGAGGTCCTCAATGTTAACTCTCGACATTTTTACATGAGGGTCAAAAGATATATTGAGGTATGTGACATACTTTCCTATTGTCACCGAGTGGGCGCCTCCCCCAAAAGAAAAGGCTAAACTGCGACCGATATACATTTCATCTAATGAACATCCTTCAAATGGGGAGGCGGATTCGAGCCTGCAACGTTGTTCACCATCCTCAAAAAACAATTTCTTTAATCCGGTACAGCCAACAAACGCTTGATTCCTTATTTCTTCCAACGTGTTAGGTATGAAAAGTTCGCTCAGCCCAACGCAGTTTTGGAACGCACGCTCATTGATGATTTTTACAGTTCGTGGAATGTCAATCGCTTCCAATTCCGTGCAATTGGCGAATGCATCAGAGTTTATACCGGTGACGGTGTATGTTACGCCGTCGTGCTCGACTGTCGGTGGAATTATCACCTTACCTGAAACATATTCAGCCTGTCCCCCTCCATATTGATTATCTCTGACTTTCGCTGTCATATCATCATATAGCATATAATACAGATTGCCAATTTTATACGTTCCTTCACATTCAAGCGCATACATTTCCATAGATATGAAACATAATAACAAAACAGCAACCAGCCACTTTACAAAGTCTACTTGAATTCGTTTCATAAGCATATTAAGGTTTAAGTTCATTCAATAAAAATTCCGTATTCTACATAATTTTCAATTAGACAGCAAACAAATCATCTAATAATCACAAAGAAAACATATTTTTATCAAATCTCCAAACCAATCTCAACCGTTACAAAGAATAGAACGTTTTTACATTTTTGTCTAGCACATTACGATTCTGTTCCATTTGAAACACATCCTGATATGTCAAACACTCATTCAAAATATGTAAATTTTCAGGTTTTGCAAAATCTCCCGACAGTTCCGCCAGTTTCTTGCAAAGATAAGAATACACACGTCGGTAATCCTCCAAATGAGAAATACCTGCACCTTCTACCTTTGTATCTATTGTATCATCCTTAAAATCGAACAGAATACAGCCCAAATACACATTCAGGCATTTTTGCGCCTGGACAAAATTCAAGACACCCATATAATGAGATATCATTTGCTTGATTCCTTCACAATAATGGTTTCCCTTTTCATTTGTTTTCAACAAGAAATATCCACTATCCTGTCGTTCACAAACCAACTTGTCTACAGATGGCTGATTGAATAACATTCGATAAATATCGCCATAAACTGTATTAGATATATCTTTCTTTTGTCCCAAAGTCAGATATTCAGAAAACTTTGATTCCAGAAACAGCACATTTTTGATGGAATCCAATGTATCACCATCATAAAGCATGATATCCATATTCGAATTATGTCCCATTCCCTTTTCATCTTTCCCGACACCATTTTTATGTTCAAATTCCACATTCGTAAAGACCACTTCTTTTCCATTGAGTTCAAATGTAATAGGATTCTCTTTGCTGACGGAATAAAATGCAAGTAGAGACAATAAGGCAGACGAATGCAGTCTATTTATTTTTTGTTCCTCTTGACCGTTTCCCGATACAGCCTGTTCATATTTATGTTGGAAAGCATCTCCCAAGCAGAAAACTTTTTTCAATACTTCATCAGGCCCTTTTTCTCCGCTAAACATTAGAGAATTCTCCGAAACAGTATCTCTCCAAGGAGTTTTTTGCAATATACCGGTAATAGACAATAAAAATTGTTTATCCTCTATTTTCTGAAACTGTCTGTAAACTTTCTGATTTTTTGCGACTTCGTCAATCAAGTTACTTTTCATAGCATTTTAATTTATGATGTTAATTAATCTCTTTAGGCAATAGCTGCAATTGTTTGCCCCATTTTCTTAGCGTTGCATAAAATTCTGCGGTCGGAGCAAAATAGTATTCATAGATGACTGATTCTTCATTTCGGGCAATCATTTTTTGGCTTTTATGCAATGGCAATGTTTCCAAATAAGCCGCTGCCTGAACGGTTGCCTGAATTCTGATTGTTTCGGGTTGGATTCTGTCATCAATAACATGACCGAAACAATTCTCCACATCAAACCGCTCGTTTTCCGACGGTTCGAAATCAAAGGTTTCATCCAACACCACAAGGCCTGTAATCCTGTCCAAAGCATATTGCTTCATCTTATCCTCGTCTTTTCGACGGGCATAAACATACCAGCGGCTCTCATACTGTTTGACAAAAAGCGGACAAAGATATAGGGTCGGTATTTTTCCTTTTTGAAAAGAAACATATTCCACTTCCAACACTTTCTTTTCTCGTATCGCAGTAATGATGTTCAGCAACCAATGCCTTGCTGATGGCACATCCTGAATAATGATTCGGTCTTTAATACAACTCGACTCATAGAGAGCAGCATTAGCGGAAAAGCAGTCCAAAAGCCATTTTTTCACATCATCCCCCTCTAAATCTTCTGCATTTTCAATGTAGTATTTAAAATCACCGCAACCCTCATTTTTGATTATTACACCAAAAATCTCGGCAATCGCTTCCAAATGGTCGTGAAAAGTTCTTTTCGGGAAACCGGCACTTTTACTGTCGTTCAAAACGCTGTTTTCCCATTTTTCCACAATTTCAGCATACGACAACCTTTTATTGGCATACAGGACCGACACCAACCAGATATATCGTTTGTAAACATAGGAAGATGAACGTATTGATTTAGGATTAGACATAGGCTTGTTTTATTACAAAATAAGTATTTTTTCGTTTAACCTCCAGAAAGTTTTCAATAATGCACAAAATTCTTTTTATTTATTTGCACATATTTATCACCCAACACCTCCCTCAACTGTGCGACAGTCAAGAAATTATCACGCCCATCATCAAAATTCCAACGGGATGTCACCGACGTAATATTGCCGTCAGCATCCACTGACACCGCTATAATGGAATATCCGTAATTGTCATAAGGATAATTGTTTCCCGGTATTGGCTTTTCATCTTTCCATCCTTCTCTCAAACAAAAATAAAATTTGCCGCTACCGTTAAACGTATGTTCATCGTAAGCCTTTTCCGAGTTAAGTATACACCAATCGGGTGCATATTTCTTATACTCAAGGGCTTCTTCAAACGAGCCAATCGGGATAATGCTATACGCCCCCTGCCTAAGCTCTTCTTCGGGTTCATCCAACTCGATATTAAGAGTCTGTTGCACCTGTTCAAAGGAATCTCCATTAAAGTTTTCATCATAAAACTCATAAGCTGGTGAGTTTTTCATAACGCGCAACAACTTATTTACTTTCAACAAGTCAGACGGCTCATTCGGGTCGATTTGCCCTTCTACAATCCACCGTATGATACCTTGTAAATACTTTCTCATTCCGTCTTTCATGGACGGAATTCTACTTTCAATATTGTTGACAAAGAATTTTGCATCATTCTCAGCCAATCCTGCACCCATCAGTAAATTTACGGCTGCCGTTTTTACCCGTTGAGTTACACCGTCGGTTATTTTCTTAGCATATTCTTTTAAATCCATTCGTTCCATATTTTGAAACAATACTCACATAAAGCCTTACCACATGACAGTAAAGTTAATAAAAATTTCTTGCAAATTAGAGTTCCGCCAGTTTTCGAAGCGGAACTCTAACAACATACGTTCTTTTTCCTCTATCTTTCGCTTTTTTGATTGAATCGCGGGTGCCCTTTGAGGTTTCAGAAGGAAAAGCAATCACAACATCCGCATCCTCAACAATCAGCGTATTTCTCATCAACGGAGCACTTCGACCGTATCTTTCATACTCCGGCAAATATTCCGTCAACGGCAACTTTTTTTCATTAGCATACTGCCGTGCATACGAGTCCACGCCTTTTGCTCCGCCAGAAACGATTCTTGTCGGAAGTATCTGGGAAGGACCGTTTATTTACGATTTCATACAATTTTAAAATCGCTTCCAATTTGCCTACAAATTCCTCATAAGAGATTTTTTTCTCATTTCGTGTTCCTACAATTGCAACTTTCATTTTCTCATTTTTTTTAAAACCACATCAATTATTTGTTGGCAAAAATAGAAGGGTTCTATGCGGTAATTCCGCATAGGATTTTAAAATACAACTTAACATGACCGATATTTTACATCCAACCATTTTGCACAGAATTTTTTTATCAATATCTTTGCCTGAAACTTACCACAAACCCAACAATAAAATCTACAATGAAAACAAAATTCCTTAGCATCGTCGGTTCTGTTTGTCTGTTAGCGGGGACTATGGGCTTCGTTTCATGCAATGAAGAGGATGAACCTAAAATGCCAGTTGAACTGACGCTGTCCACCAACGAAAAATCGGTCACAACCGACCAGCTCACCTACGAATTCGACGTCATTTCCGGCAACGGCGACTATCAGGTCGAGGTTGCAAACAGCACAGGCTATTCACAGGGAAAAGCGACCGTCAACGGCAACCACATAACCGTAGAACTGGTTGACCGTGACACGTACCTGACCATCACGGACAAGGAAGGCAAACAAAAGAATCTCACCATCATCACCACGCATCCGTCGCTCGAATGCAATTGGTACCAGGTTCTCGCCATATATGGATGCACTTACAATATGGACTGTGAATATGGCACCGGCGAATATAGCATCACAGAATACGGTTCAAAGCATGCCGTATCGCTATCATTGGACAAGAAACACAAGATAGGCATTAAAACCCTTCTTCCCAATACGAGCGAAAAATGGATTCTGAACGACAGCCGCGGCTCGGTGCTTTATCTTGATGTGACAGTCAGCAACGGCCGTGACATAACTTCCAGCGAACCGGTTGAATTCAAGGCTAAGAAAGCAGAGCAAATCCACTTTCCGCTGAAATTTGGAGAAGGCCATTGGTCTTTTGTCTCTCAGGCTGAGAAGAATCCGTTTATTCTGATAATGAAAAAAACCGAAGGAATGGATGCCGATGTGCTTCAAGTCAAAGTATGGGAAAAGGACGAACCGATGCCGTTCGTTCTGGAAGACACCGCAGGAAACCGCGCTAACATTACCATCATTCCGCAATAATTCAGCAAAGACAACATACAGAAAGCCGGCCTCTCAGAAGCCGGCCTTTTCATTTCATGCCGGTACGGTTTCGGGAAAAATGTTCCATTGGTTTCTTTTTCTGTTCCCCTACAGCCACCCTCGGATTGAAAAGCCGAAACGAAACCCGCCGTTATTCAAAAATAATTGTAACTTTGTAATTTGGAATTAATTCACGAACATACAGAAATGGACCAAAATAGAAAAATACGTGTCGGTATTACGCACGGCGACATCAATGGCATCGGCTATGAAGTCATTTTAAAAACACTTTCCGAACCTCGCATGGTGGAGCTCTGCACTCCCATTGTCTACGGTTCGTCGAAAGCTCTATCCTACCACCGCAAAGCATTGGAGCTGCCCAACGTGAACTTCAACATGGTACCACGTGCCGAAGAAGCGCTGGAAAATGCCAACAACCTCGTTGAAGTGCTCGACGGCGAAGTGAAAATAGAATTGGGCAACGCCACAGAAATAGCAGGAAAAGCCGCACTGGCTTCGCTGAAACGTGCAGCCGACGACTTGCGCAACGGCATCATTGACGTGCTCGTTACAGCCCCTATCAACAAAAACACCATACAAAGCGACGAATTCCACTTCCCGGGACATACGGAATATCTGGAATCACGCATTGGTGAAGGCAACAAGTCGCTGATGATTCTCTGCAACGATGACCTGCGCGTGGCACTTGTCACCACCCATCTGCCCATTGCAGAAGTTCCACAGGCCATCACAAAAGAAGCCATCGTCGAAAAACTCGGCATTTTCAACGAATCGCTCGCCCGCGACTTCGGCATCATCAAGCCGCGCATCGCAGTGCTTGCCCTGAATCCACACGCCGGCGAAAACGGCATGCTCGGAAAGGAAGAGAACGAAATCATCACTCCGGCCATCGAAGAAGCCTATGCCAACCGCATTCTCTGTTTCGGTCCGTATGCAGCCGACGGATTTTTCGGAAGCGGACAGTACCGCCATTTCGACGGCGTGCTCGCCATGTACCACGACCAGGGACTGGCTCCGTTCAAGACTATCGCTATGGAAAGCGGCATCAACTTTACTGCCGGACTGCCCTACGTGCGCACATCGCCTGACCACGGCACAGGATACGACATCGCCGGAAAGAACATGGCCGACGAACAGTCGTTCCGCCAGGCCATCTACAAGGCTATCGACATTTTCCGCTGCCGCGAAAACTACTACGAAATGCGCAGCAACCCGCTCCGCAAGCAGTATTTCGACAAGAGCGGCGACAAGGAAGTGCTCGACCTCACGAAAGAGGACAACGACACTCCGGAAATCCTGAACGATTAATTTTTTTCGAGAATTACGATATGAACTATGCAATAATCGCTGCCGGCGAAGGTTCACGTCTGGCACAAGAAGGAGTTGCCAAGCCCAAACCGCTTGTCGACATCAACGGCGAGCCGATGATCGGACGGCTCATCCACCTGTTTACACGCTGCAATGCCGAAAGCATCAGCGTGATTGTCAACGAAGAGATGCATGAAGTGCGCGAATATCTGGAAAGCCTGAAGCTCGACGTGCCGTTCCGTCTGGTAGTGAAATCCACCCCCAGCTCGATGCACAGTTTCTACGAGCTGTCGCGCGTCATGAAGCCGGGACGCTTCTGCCTGACCACCGTCGACACCATTTTCCGCGAAGACGACTTCCGTCGCTACATCGAAGCTATGGAAGCCGCTACCGACTACGACGGTATGATGGCAGTTACCTCCTACATCGACGACGAAAAGCCGCTCTACGTTGAAACCGACAGCGACCTGAACATCACAGCCTTCCGCGACGAGGCCTACGAAGGAGCCACCTACATTTCCGGCGGAATCTATGCCCTTAACGAAAAGGCTATCCGCATTCTGGAACAATGTATGGCAAACGGCGTTTCACGCATGCGCAACTTCCAGCGCGCCCTCGTGGCCGGCGGACTGAAACTGAAAGCCTATCCGCTCGGAAAAATCCTCGACGTGGACCACGCCGGTGATATCGAAAAGGCAGAAGCCTTTCTTAACGGAAAAGATTAAATTCGAAAAGAGATAAACCAATATTATATGGCAGAAATAGTTATTGCCGGCATTATGAGAGCCGGAGCCTACTCTCCCAACCACATTGGCAACGATGCAGCCATCTTCAACGCGACAGCCGACCAGCTGAGAAAGCGCGGCTGCACGGTGAACATCTATAGCGAGGACCAATTCATCAGCGGAAAAGTGTCGGAACGCATCATTCTGAACATGTGCCGCGAACAGGAATCCATCCGCCTGCTCCAGAAAATGGAAGATGAAGGACGAATCGTCATCAACTCCGGATACGGCATTGAGAACTGTACGCGCGAGCGTATGACACGCATCCTTATCGGCAACAATATCCCGTATCCCGACAGCATCATTGTCAACACCAACGAAGCCGTCATCGACGAACTGAAAAAAGCCGGTATCAACAATTGCTGGATCAAGCGCGGCGACTTCCACGCCATGCACAAGGAAGACGTGAGCTACGTGCGCCATGCCGAAGAAGCGCAGGAAGTGCTGCAAGAATACTTCTACCGCGGCATTTCGAGAGCCGTCATCAACCGTCACCTCGTAGGCGACCTCATCAAGTTCTACGGCATCCATAATTCGCCGTTCTTCTTCTGGTTCTACCCGTTTGACGACGGACACAGCAAATACGGCCTTGAAGCCATCAACGGTAAATCGAAAGGCATCGATTTCGACATCGACGAGCTGAAAGACATCTGCCACCGTGCGGCCGAAGCACTCGACGTACGCATCTACGGCGGCGACTGCATCGTTTCTCCGGAAGGTAAAATCGAAATCATTGACTTCAACGACTGGCCCAGCTTCGCGCCCTGCCGCAACGAGGCAGCGCCGTTCATCGCCAAAAGCGTTTTGGGCATCATTAAAGACAAACTCAAAAACAACGACAAATGAAAATAAACGGTAAAGAGGTGTCTTACAAGGACTCCTTAAAGTCGATGGACACGGAGGAGACCATCGACCTGATGTTCTATCGCCCCATCGGCTTCGCCTGGGCGGTGCTTTTTGCCAAGCTCGGCATCAAGCCGAACGCTGTCACCATCGCTTCCATTTTTCTTGGAGTAGGTGCCGGCGTAATGTTCTACTTCAGCAACATCTGGATGAACGTCATCGGCATGCTGCTACTGATTTGGGCCAACTCATACGACAGTGCCGACGGACAGCTTGCACGTCTTACTCAACAATATTCACGCATCGGACGAATACTTGACGGACTGAGCGGCGACTTCTGGTTTGTCACCATCTATGTGTCCATCTGTCTTCGCGTAGGAACAACCAGCGAATTTTTCATCAACAACACATGGCTTATCTGGACGCTGGCAGTCGTAGCCGGTGCCTGCCACGGCATACAGGCAGCCGCTGCCGACTACTACCGCAACTTCCACCTCTTCTTCCTGAAAGGAAAGGAAGGCAGCGAGCTCGACACGGCTTCAGTGGTACGCGCCAACTATCGCGCACTGCCCTGGAAAGGAAACATCTGGAAAAAGCTCACCCTGTTCTTCTATGCCAACTACACGGAAAATCAGGAAAAGCGCACCCCGCACATGCAGACGTTGCGCGGTGAGTTGAAAGCCCGTTTCGGCGAAAATATTCCACAGAATTTCCGCGACGCATTCCGCGCCAAGAGCAAGCCGCTGATGAAATATACGAACATGCTGTCGTTCAACACGCGTGTCATCGCCCTTTTCGTTTCGCTATTCCTGCAAATGCCGTGGCTGTACTTCGCATTCGAACTGACTGTGCTCAACCTAATGCTCGTCTACATGATTGCCCGCCACGAACGTATCTGTAAAAACTTTACCAAAAAACTGAAAGATGGAAAATACTAATATAATAAAAGGAGTGATTTTCGACTACGGCGGTACTATCGACAGCCGTGGCGACCACTGGAGCGAAATTATCTGGGACGGCTATTGTCTCAGCCATGTGCCGGTCAGCAAGGAAGAGTTCCGTGAATGCTACGTTTTTGCCGAACGCGAACTGGCAAAAGTGCGCCACATCCTGCCGGAGCACAATTTCCACGACCTGCTTCTCATCAAGATGCGCATCGAGTTGGGAAATCTGGTGGAAAACGGCAAACTTCCCGCCGACTTCGACATCGAAACCAACGCCAAAGCCATTGCCGACTACTGCTATGGCAAGGCCAAAGAATCCATCGAAGAGGCACGCCCTACACTTGAGTACGTTCATGCCCGCTATCCGATGGTGCTTGTCAGCAACTTCTACGGCAATGTGGAAGCCGTGCTGAAAGACTTCGACCTCCGCAAGTATTTCCAGGCCATTATCGAAAGTGCCGTTGTCGGTGTACGCAAGCCCGACCCGAAAATCTTCGCGCTCGGAGTGGAAGCCCTCGGACTGAAGCCGGAAGAAGTGCTCGTCGTAGGCGACAGCTATAAAAAAGACATCGTTCCGGCGGAAAGTCTCGGATGCAAAGTGGCATGGCTGAAAGGCAAAGGCTGGACAGCCGACGAAGACGCCGTACAGCACCCTGCCATAATAAAGAAATTGGAAGACATAAAACCAAGCCTCATTTAAAATAATTAACTATTCAGACTACATAAATACATATATTAACAAAATATTCGCAAAAAGGGCAATTATCACCAATAATTTGCCCTTTTTGACTATTTATTTAATTAGAATATTTTTTGTTTTATCGGAAAACACTGTACTTTTACGCCTACCAAAATAACGAAATAATAACAATAATCGCAATAACTATTAATTAAGACAAATGGAAAACTGTAATGTTAAAAAGGCCGAGGGCAAATTAGGTGTTCTCGTAGTTGGCTTGGGAGCAGTTTCATCTACTTTCATGACTGGAGTATTGATGGCCCGCAAAGGTTTGGCAAAACCTGTCGGCTCAATGACACAATACGACAAAATCCGTGTAGGACGTGGTGAGAACAAAAAATATTTGCACTACAACGAAATCGTTCCGATGGCATCGCTCAACGATATCGTTTTCGGAGCATGGGACGTTTACCCTGCTAATGCCTACGAATCTGCAATCAATTGCGAAGTTCTTAAAGAAAAAGATATCGAGCCGGTTAAGGACGAATTGGTAAAAATCGTTCCGATGAAAGCGGCATTCGACAAAAATTATGCAAAACGTCTTGACGGCAACAACGTTAAAAACTGCAAGGACCGTTGGGACATGATGGAACAAATTCGCGAAGACATCCGCAACTTTAAGAAAGAAAACAACGTAAACCGCGTTGTTGTACTTTGGGCAGCTTCAACTGAAATCTATGTTCCGGTTGACGAAAAAGTACACGGCACATTGGCAGCTTTGGAAGCAGCCATGAAAGCTGACGACAAGGAACACGTTGCTCCTTCTATGTGCTACGCTTACGCAGCATTGGTAGAAGGCTGTCCGTTCATCATGGGCGCACCTAACACAACTGTCGACATCCCAGCTATGTGGGAATTGGCAGAAAAGACTAAAATGCCTATCGCAGGTAAGGACTTCAAGACAGGCCAAACATTGGTTAAATCAGGTTTCGCTCCGATTATCGGAACACGTTGCCTCGGCTTGTCAGGCTGGTTCTCAACTAACATCCTCGGAAACCGCGACGGTCTTGTACTCGACGAACCGGCTAACTTCCACACAAAAGAAGTCAGCAAGCTTTCTACTTTGGAATCTATTCTCGTTCCGGAACAACAACCGGATTTGTACAGCGACTACTACCACAAAGTACGTATCAACTACTATCCGCCGCGCAACGACAACAAGGAAGGTTGGGACAACATCGACATTTTCGGATGGATGGGCTACCCGATGCAAATCAAAATCAACTTCCTCTGCCGCGACTCTATCCTCGCAGCTCCGTTGTGCCTCGACCTCGTATTGTTGAGCGACTTGGCTGCACGTGCAGGACGCTACGGAACACAACGCTTCCTCAGCTTCTTCCTCAAGAGCCCGATGCACGACTACACTCAGAACGAAGTGCCGGTTAACCACCTCTTCCAACAATATGTTATGTTGAAGAACGCACTCCGCGAAATGGGCGGCTACGAAGCAGACGAAGAAATCGATTAATCCGATTTTTCAATCAATAAGAAAAGGGCTTCCTAAAAAGAAGCCCTTTTCTCGTATACACTATGATCAAATGATAGAACAGCATATACCACTACATCTGACATTAGAGACGACTCACCCTGCCATGCAATGGGCCAGCACCCAGGCCGACAGCATTGGTGCACAAGGTCATACAGGGACTCATCTGGACTGCTACACCCGGGTACCAGAAAACGATAGCTATGAAATCCTCGGGTTTGTGGTCGACTGCACTAAAGAGATGCCTTCACCTTCAATATGCAACAAATGGCCCGAACTGACGGGAAAAGCACTTCTCCTACACACTGGAAATCTCAATAATCTCGGCTATGGTACAGACGATTATTTCTCAGCCGAGAACGTACTGACCGACGAAAGCCTGACAGTCATACTGGAAAAACATCCGGCTTTCATCGTCATAGACGCTCAAGGTATTGGAAAAAAGGGAGAACACCACATTTGCATGGACCGCCTTTGTGAAAGCTGTGGCTGCCACGTGATTGAAAATGTCTACCTGTCGCCACTCAATGGCTTTACGACGGTGAAACTTCTCATAGAAATTGAAACCAAACATCCTTCCAGTGGAAAACCTTGCAGAATTTTCGCTCAAGAGGCTTTCTGAAATCTCGCACATTAATCTTCTTTGAAAAAACTCGATACACGTCAACCCAGAACGAAGTGCCGGTTAACCACCTCTTCCAACAATATATTATGTTGAAGAACGCACTCCGCGAAATGGGCGGCTACGAAGCAGACGAAGAAATTGATTAATCCGATTTTTCAGTTATAACAGAAAAGAGGGGCAAAGCAATTTGTCCCTCTTTTTCATTATATATCAATAAAAAAGCAATGCTCCCGAAAGAACATTGCTTTCTACGCAACACTGATTCAAATGACCCTATTTTTTTGTTCGGCTAATTGTATGAATCACATTTCCCTTTTTATCTATCATGAACAGCTTTAACGATTTTTTGTCGGCCGACACGACTGAGAATCCCGGTTCTCCACTGCAGAACACGGTGCCTTCCACCGGCTTGACATCGCGAGCGAGCGAACCTGCCGAGTTTACCACATAGTCAATGTCGCTGCCTTTCACGCGGAGATGCTGGAAGTTGTGGATATGTCCACAAATATACATGTCAACATGATGCTTGCGCATAATGGCATCCAAGCGATTCTGCATGTCTACACGCTCCTTTTCCGACTTATAGGTATCGGCATACACCGGATGATGTCCGGCAACGATTACCCAGTCCTCCGTTGCAGATGTCAGCACTGAATCGACCCACTGCAACTGACGTTGATAATCCTGCTTCGAAGCGTCGGGATAGTCCTCCGTATCTTTACGGTACTTGTCAATCATTGGAGTGGTATCCACCCAAACGACACGGACCGTTGCTCCTTCTTCTTCAAAACTTTTTGTATAGTACAGCGACGGCATTACCCAACGACGGCTCACATTCGAATAGTCGATGACAGCCTGCGTATTGCCGCGGTATTCGTGATTTCCACAAACCGGATACCAGTCAATCATCAAATCCGGATGACTGTAAATCAGCTCATAGTTTGTCAACCACAGCGGGTCGTTGACACTCTGCACACCTTCAAAATGGTGAACGTCGCCTGTAGCCAGCACAAACTCCGGGTCGACTACTTCGGCCATCTCTCCCATCAGCTCTGCAATAGGCTTCTGGTCGTAATAGCCGTTACGGCCCAAATCGTTGGCTACATAAAAATTCAGCTTATCCTCAAACATTGCGGGGTTGTCGAGGCGCTGCTGTGCCACGACAGAAACAGCTCCCAACAACAATACCGCTACAATTCCTTTTCTCATTGAAAATTCTTTTTAAACCTTATACTGATTGTTGATTATTTACCGAATGCACCGAACCAAGCCTGAGGAGCCGGAGATGAATATGTCTTGCCGTTGACAGTCAGGCCACCGCCGAAGTAAGGCTGCATTTTTTCGTCATTTCCACTGTATGCGCCTTGCAATGCAGGAGAATCGGCAGCAACATGGAAATCCCAGTTTTCGTCATAAATGTAACCGGTCAGTTCATTTGTATTATACGGGAAGTTCACGAATTTCGGGTCTGTGTTTGTATCGCCGGCTGAAGCGCTTACCAAGCTGTGCAAATCAACGTTCGGGCTGTACTTTTCGTTTTCAAGCGTATAGCCAAGGTAAGAGTTGGTTGTACCGTCGGCCACATCCTGATCCAAAGTGCTTTCCGGGCTTCCGGCAACATAGAAATTGTAGTCAATTACAGAAGCATCGGCATAACCTTCTTCCGGGTTGTTAGGGATTTCCCAGGACGGAGTCATAGCCTTGAACTTACAGTTGACGAGCATATTGTTGAACACGCTTACCAAAGCATTCTTTTCTACGTAGATGCAACCTCCTTTCACACCGTCGCGACGCCATCCGGCATTGATGATAGTGTTGTTGTAGGCACGGATAAGAGCCTGTGCACGGCCGCCGTCGTCATTCTGGCCGGAGCTTGAAAGTTTCAAGCCGTTAGTGTTCGGGCTGTACATGATGTTTTGAGCCACATCCACTTTACAACCTGCCTTCACGTTCACAGCCTCACCGCCGTCGTAGCCGTTGCCGGCAAAGATATTGTTGGCAATGATACCGCTACCGCCCATCATGTAGATGGCATCAGAAGCACCATAGCGCAATACGGAGTTCGTCACAACATATTTACCGTTTACGTTCTTGGTTGTAATCTGCGGGTCAAAGTCCTCGCCTGCTTCATAGATACCTCTTACGGCTGACGGAGAATCCTTCAGGACAGCACCGCCTGTATATTCGATAATCGTATTGTCGATAACCATTTCAGCGCATTTGTCAGTAGCGACGATACCGCCCCACAAGCCTGCAAAGGCGTTGCTTTCCGTACGTTCGCTTTCGTCAACTGAGAAAAGCACCGGGTTTTCCTTTGTACCTTGAGTGTACAGATTACCGTCAACAATAAATTCAATCGGAGTGTGGCTTACACCTACACCGTTAGAGCTGAAAATCACTTTTACGCCTTCTTCCACAACCAGAGTTTTTCCTTCCGGAACTGTGATATGGCCACTGATTTTCACCACGCTATTTTTTTCCCAAACACCGGATACTTCTCCGGCAACATTTTCAACGGTTGTTCCGCCAGGATTGCCCGGCTCTTCATCACAGGCTGTAAAAGTCATACCCACTACAGCCAAACTTGCAATCAATAATGATTTAGCTTTCATAATTCTATTGGTTAAAATGTATTTGCTATTTTTTAAATTACAACTTGAATCGGAAACCTATGACGATTGTCTGCCCTGTGCGTTCCGTACGTTCCAGAATGCCGTTCTTACAGCGCTTGAGTTTTTCCGGGAAATTTTCATTCTGGCTGTTGAACGGAATGTAGCGCACCAACTCACTGTTCAGCAGGTTATTGGCTTTCAGGAAGAGGCAGTAGCGCTTGTTGAATGTCTTTTCAACCGACAGGTCCAACTGAAAATACCCGGCTTCCCAAATATCGTCGTTGTAGTATTTCGAAACCTCCGAAAGGCGTTTACCCGTATATCCTCCGGCAATCTGCGCATCCCAACCGTATTTGCTGTCGCGCAAAAGGAGCGAAAGGTTGGCCATGTGAGCCGCCTGTCCTGCCAACGGACGAGTCTGCTGCACTTCGCGGGTTACGGTTGTCACATCGCCGTTGGCATCCGTCTGTTCCACCATTGCCGTCTTCTGTGTTGTGATTCTTGAATTGGTAAACGTATAGTTGGCCTTTACTCCAAACCATCTGAAATACTTCATCACATCAATTTCCACACCCAGGTTTCTTGCCGTTCCGTAGTTGTTCGGCGTGAAGTACAAATCCTGACCGCTCGAATCAAAACCGTACTCAATCGGGTTTTTAATGGACTTGTAGAAAAGTCCTACCATGAATTGTTCGGAAGAACCGGGGAAGTATTCGTAGCGCAAGTCAAAGTTGTCGGCCACCGTATGTTTCAAGTCCGGATTACCGCGTTCGCTATAGTCCTCATTGATGATTTTGTAAGGAACAATTTCAAAGAAGCTCGGACGGTTGATACCGCGATAGTAGGAAGCATGAAGTTTTGCATTCTTGTGGACATCGTATTTGAAATGCACATCCGGCAGAACGTCGTAATAAATCTGACTGCCTTCGTTGCGGGCACCGTCAGTAGCGTAATGCAGATAGTAGCCCTGGTCGGTATGCTCCACTCTCAGTCCGGCCACCGCCTCCATCTTTCCGGAAATGAATTTCACAGAACCGTAGCCGGCACCGATTTGCTCGGAAGCGTCATAGTTGAGAGGGTCGCTCAACGAACCGTAACGGCGCACATCCCACTGAATTTCGTCGAAGTTATTCCAGTCACGGCCCCTCATCTGCGACAGGTTGGAAGCGCTCGGACTGAAGAAATATTCATTAAAGAAACTTGTACGCTGCTTGTCGCGGAACATTCCACCCACGGCAAAGTTGAACGAAGAAGCAGATGTCAGTTTCCAGAGATAGGACAAATCCACATAGCCGGCAAAATCGCGGTCGGAGTTGTGCTCCCAACGGCGGGTTGTGCCGCTTCTCGAAACGGTCTGCATGCCGTTGCTCGCCGTTGTCAGATTGATTTCTGCATTGTCAGGCGTTTCGTTGTAGGCTTTCGATGCCACTGCCGACCATTTCAATTTCAGCGCATGATTGTAGAGAAATCCGTGCTCGCCCTTCATGGTTGAATTGAAAATGTACTGACGATTCCAGCGCATTCTGATTTTTTCCCATTCCGGATTGGCTGCATCACGCACCTGAGCGTTGCGCATATCCATATAACCGCCATAGAGCGTAAATTTATGGTCGCGCGAAAGATAGTAGTCCAGTTTCAGGTGAGTGCCCAGACGCATCTGCTGTTCAGAGTAGAAACGATGAGTCACACCCGTGTAGGTCGAACCCGGCTGATAGTGGAGTTCACTGTCCTTGCCGCGGCTGCTATTGTTGAAACTTGCAGCCACCATCACCCCCAGATGATCGTCCAAAAAGCGGTCACCATAGGAGAATCCTGCCACCATGTCGGGCAATGCCGTCTTGTTAGTCATATGAAGGTTGGAAGTCGTAAAGTCGCTCATGCTGACAGGAGCGTCCATACCTTTAATTTCATTCGGTGACTTGCGGTTGATATCCGATGTGCGGAATGACTGGAAATCATTGTCGAAAAACAACGCACTGTAGCCGGTTGCCACATTGAACGTCAGCTGACGCTCTCTCGGCGCATCCTTCATTTCCAGATTGACTGCTCCGCCGATACCGTCGCCTTCCAAATTGGCGGTCAACGACTTGTGCACTTCCAGACGGTCGAGCAACTCTGAAGGGAAGATATCGAGCGGCACAAAGCGGTTTTTATTGTCAGGGCTCGGAATCTTCACTCCGTTGACCAGCGTATAGTTATACCGCTTGTCCATACCGCGAAGAATGGCATACTGGCCTTCACCTGTATTGTTTCTTTCAATTGTCACACCCGACATGCGGCGAATCACATTACCCACCGTCTGGTCAGGCGACAATTCCATGGCTTTCGAGCTGAGCACATTGACTACGTTCATTGATTCCTTTTCAATGCCTCGTGCAGCTGCCTCCGTACGGCCGCTGTTCTGCCCTACGACCACAACTTCCGCCAACTGATTGGCTTCGCTGACCAGGTCTATTTCTACGTAATCCTCATTGTCAGCTATCTTTTTCTCAAATTTCTTGTAACCGATATAAGAACAGACAATCGTACATCCCGAACGATGTACCTCAAAAGAGTAGCTGCCGTCCAAACCTGAAATGCCACCATCCTGTGGAGCTTCCTTCACGGCCACATAGGCGCCGATGATTTCCTCGCCCGTTGATGCATCCTTAATTTTTCCTTTTATCACTTTGGCTTCAGCGCCAACAGCCACCAACAACAATAATAACGTTAAAAACTTTCGCATAACCATTAACTTTTTCCGCGGCAAAATTAGTCAGCCGTATCCGAACAAATATTTCAAAACGGTAAACATAAAATTACATTCCTGTAACAATCCGACAGTGCTTCCACTTTCCACAAGCAAACGCAACGCCCTATTATCCAACTAAATGCAAAGCAAGAATATATTCAAGTAAAATTTTATTCGCAAGTAAAAATCAAAAAACCGCTGTAACAACTGCTCAAAAACCGACTTTTTTTCATAAATTTGATAGTGGAAAAAAACATTCACAGCTATGATAGAAAACGAACGGAATCTACGCCACGAACTTGTGGTGGAAGCGGCACGCCGTATGATGACGGCAGCACGCACTGCACCGAAAGGAAAAGGCATAGACATCATTGAGATTGCCTTAGTTTCAGAACGGCAGGACCTGGAAATGCTCGCCACTGCCATGCGCCGGAAAGCAGAAGAATCGGGAATGAAATTCCTTCTGCGCGATGCCGACAACATCCTGCAAGGTGAAGCCGTGGTTCTGATTGGCACGCGCCGCCAGACACAAGGCCTCAACTGCGGATATTGCGGTTATGCCACTTGTGCCGAAAATCCCTGCAACAACCCTTGCGCCATCAACAGCATTGATGTGGGTATTGCCGTCGGTTCTGCCTGCGCAACAGCCGCCGACCTGCGTGTCGACACCCGCGTCATGTTCTCTGCCGGCTGGGCTTCGGAAACACTCAACTGGTTGCCTGAATGCCACCAGACAATTGCCATTGCTGTCAGCGCATCCTCGAAAAACCCGTATTTCGACCGTAAACCGAAAGAAGAGAAAAAGTAACGGGATATTCACCTTATACCCATCATTATGGGGTTAATAAACACGGTGGCGGAAAGCTCATAAAAAAACTTCCCGCCACCGTTCTTTTTTCGGTCAGGCCGACTGCCTTATAGTTTCTTCAGTCCTTTCAGACTTTCCTTATCAGGTGCTTCCATAATGCTGATTGCATATCCACCACCGGATGCCGCCTTGAGTTTCAACTCTGTACGGCTGGTAACGATACCTTTCGTAATGTTGTAAGCCTGCGGATTGTGCTCCCAGCTTGCATCCTTCGCATCAGCATAGATGGTAGCCACATATTTTTTGTCCTTGTCAAGGAAATCGAGTTTGAGTTTCGATTCATGGCCGTTTTCGTCGCTCGTATTTCCTACAAACCAGTTACCTGTTCCCTTTGCCTTACGAGCCACCGTAATATAGTCGCCCGGTTCTGCTTCCAAGTACACACTTTCGTCCCAATCGACTGCCACATCCTTGATAAACTGGAAGGCATCTATAAAGCGTTCGTAGTTTTCAGGCAGGTCGGCAGCCATTTGCAACGGACTGTACATCGTCACATACAGCGCCAACTGACGAGCAATCGTAGAATGCACCTGGCTCTTCTTTTCTTTATTGTAATAAGTGAAATCCATTTGGAACAATCCCGGAGTAAAATCCATCGGACCGCCCATCAGACGGGTAAACGGCAGGATGGTCGTATGGTCGGGACGCAAACCGCCGAACGATTCGAATTCCGTACCACGAGCGGATTCCTGTGCCAACCAGTTCGGATAAGTACGGCAAAGGCCAGTCGGTCTCACTGCCTCGTGACTGTTCACCATAATCTTATAGTCGGCGGCACGCTTTGCCACATGGATATAATGATTGTTCATCCACTGTGAACTGTGATATTCGCTGCGAGGAATAATGTCGCCCACATATCCGGTCTTTACGGCATTGTAGCCGTGGTCCACCATATATTGGAACGCCTCGTCAAGGTGACGTTCATAGTCGGCGGCGTTCGAAGCCGTTTCGTGGTGCATCATCACGCGCACGCCTTTCGCTGCGGCATATCGTTGCAATTCGTCAATGTCGAAATCCGGATAAGGACGGGTAAAGCTGAAATGCACGTTTTTCGTAAATGCCGCCCAGTCTTCCCAACCTTCGTTCCAACCTTCCACAAGCACGGCATCAAACCCGTGTTCAGAAGCAAAGTCGATATAGCGTTTCACGTTTTCCGTATTGGCAGCATGGCGGCCATTCGGTTTCAGCTTCGTATAGTCGGTCACACCCGGCTTGGCTGAAAAATAATTGCTGTAATTCCAACCGCGCGGAAGTCCTGTAAACATTTCCCACCATACGCCGACATACTTCACCGGATGAATCCAGGAAGTGTCATCATAAGCACACGGCTCGTTCAGGTTCAGAATCAAGTTGCTTGCCAGAATGTCACGGGCATCGTCGCTCACCACAATCGTACGCCACGGCGAACGTGCCGGTGCCTGAAAATAGCCCCTCACTCCATTTCTGTCGGGAACCAAATCAGCCTTCAGGCAGAAGTTCTTGTCGTCGACAGCCAGTTCCATCGCCGGAAAATCGACCAGCGAAGCCTCGTGGATATTTACATACAGGCCGTTGTTACCTTTCAGCATCAACGGTGTCTGCACAATCAGGTCACCTTTAGCCTTGTTCTGATAGCCCATGTTGGACTGCTTGGGCAATTCCTCGCGAATTTTGGAAAGCGGTGCCGTCGTGTAAGGAAACTCGTTGTTGTCATAGTCGCCGGGGATACAGAATGCCTTATAGTCTTCGCCGAGGTTAAACTCCGTCACCTCATCGGCAAGCGTGAACTTATGCAGTTTTTTCTGCACATTCCATTCATAACGGAAACCCAGACCATCATTAAACACGCGGAAATAAATCGACATGGTGCGCTGCGTTTTCGGCTGAACCAGATTAACCGTCAACTGCCGGTAGGCATTGACAATCTTGCTCTGCTCACCCCATACAGGTGTCCACGTTTCATTGACGCTCGTCGTGTCGGTAGCGGCAATTTCAAATCCCGAATCCATACTTCCCTGCTCGGTGAGAACAAACCCCATACGGCTTTCTTTCACGACAGGTGTTGACTTGTAAGTCAAGGCATAATAAGGCACTCCATCCTTGACATTAAAATCCAGCTTTACTTCACCGTTGGGCGAAACGACCGTTTCGGCCGCTGCCGAAAAAACAAACAGCGAAGCAAATGCAAAAGAAATCAATTTGTTTTTCATATGTTATAAATTTTATTCTTCCATGAAAAAGGCTGTCCGAAATCACGGATGCCATTCGCTCCATTCACTTATACAAAGGTAATAATTTGCCTTTATCAATTACATGAAAAATGAGTTTATCGGCACAATTCGGCAGGAACATCATACTGCTTCTGAAGCCGTTTCAATTCTGCTTTCAGCTCGCCGGTCACTTTTTCCGTTCCTTTTTGTCCGTAAATGTTATGCATTTCCTGCGGATCTTTTTTCAAGTCATACAGTTCCCAAATATCCTCCTTGTAGAAATGCATCAGCTTATACTGCCCCATTCGCACGCCGTAGTGCGCACGAACGCTATGAAATCCCGGGAATTCATAATAGTGGTAGTACAGCGACTTGCGCCAATTCTTCGGAGTTTTTCCTGTTTCCACTATATCCTTGAACGATTCGCCCTGCATTTCTTCCGGCACATCAATGCCGCACATGTCGAGGAACGTCGGGGCAAAGTCTATGTTCTGCGTCAATGCCGTCACTTTTGTTCCCGGCTTGATATGTTCCGGCCAGCGCATCAGCATCGGCATTCCGAACGATTCTTCGTACATAAACCGCTTGTCAAACCATCCGTGCTCGCCCAAATAAAATCCCTGGTCGGTGGTGTAGACAACAATCGTATTTTTGTCAAGCCCCGTGCGCTTCAGATAGTCGAGAATCTCGCCCACGCTTTCGTCCACACTTGCCACGGTAGCCATGTAGTCCTGCATATAACGCTGGTATTTCCATTCAGCCACTTCCTTGAACGAACGTTTCTTGGAATAGAACTCATTGTTGCGTTCACGGTAGGCGTCCAGAAAACGGCGCTGTTCTTCCGGAGTCATCGTACCCAGAAAAGCATGCGGCCACGGGTCGAACAGCAGTTTGTCGCTGTCGATACCAGCCACCATCTTCAAGTCGTGGCCTTCGTACATGTCGCGGTAAATGTTCATTTTCTGCATTTCGGCGGCATAACGGCCTTCATAGGCATCGAAATAGTTGTCGGGCAACGGGAACTTCGTATGCTCATACAGGCGGTAATGGCGTTCGGCAGGCACCCAGTTGCGGTGCACGGCCTTGTGGTGCATCATCAGGAAAAACGGCTTGCGGCCTTTTCCCTCACGGTTGTCCAGCCAATCCTCGCAATATTGCGTAATGAGGTCGGTGACATAGCCCATGTGCTGCGTCGTGTCGTTCTCCGTGATGAAATACGGATTGCAATAGTCTCCCTGGTCATTGAGAATCATCCAATGGTCGAAACCGGTCGGCTTGGAAATCAAATGCCACTTTCCGATAATGGCCGTTTCATAGCCGTTGGCCTGCAACACCTTCGGCAGAGTGAGCTGCGAACCGTCGAACCCCTTGTTGGAATTCTGCATGAATCCGTTTTTATGGCTGTGCTTTCCTGTCAGCACGGCAGCGCGGCTCGGACCGGAAATGGAGTTGCAGCAATAGTTGTTCATAAACACGGCCCCTTCATTGCCAATGCGGTCAATGTTGGGAGTCGGAGCGATTTTTCCGATTGGATTCCCGTAGATGCTCATTGCCTGGCGGGCATGGTCGTCGCTCATGATAAATATAATGTTCGGGCGTTCGTCACCCGTCTGTGCCGCAACCGGCAACAACGGCAACGCACACAGTCCCAAGGATAAGTTCCGTAAATTCATCGTCAATCCAGTTTATGTAATTTTATCGCATTCAAGAATGTATGTCCTTTCCGAACGGCAAAACGAACATCAATCGTGCCGCCGGTCACCGTCACCAACTGCTTTTTTACCAAAGCACGGTTTCCGCCCACCAGTTCGGAAGGTGAAAATTCCGACAGCCATACGGTGCCATTGACCGTTACGTCAAACACGTTTGCATCTTTCTGCTCCGATTCGTCGCCATTGCCCAAATCATAGGCCAACCGACGCGAAGGCGCTGTCAAGTCGGCAAATTGCAGTTCCAGTTCATAAGTCCCGTCGGGAACATCAAAGCGGTAGCCTTCTATGCCTGACCGCATGGTCTGCAACAACGGATTGTTGTGCGTGCCTTTCACTTCGGCTGTCGTACCAATCCTTCCCGGTGACTTGCGGAACACTTCACCACCTACATATCCCCAACTCCCCGGCTGATAAGCCTGATCGGGCAGCCAGCACAATCCGCTGAGGGCATCCGTGAAATAGCAGTTGCTGCCCACATTGACAGCGAGTTCCACGCCCGACACGTTTTCCTCCGTCAGATGCTCCGGAACCATATCTACATATATTTTCGACACCTGCTCACAGGCTTTTCCCTGAAATTCACCGCTTGCCTTCACTACGTTTCTGCCCGCCTGAAGTTTCACGTTCCACACGGCATTGCAGTTCTCCATCGCCTTTTCGCCATACGAACGGCCGTTGACAGAGAGGCAGACTTTCTCAAAATTGGAATATACTTTCAACGGATGAACCACCGGATTGCCGTCGGACACTACCGTACGGCGGCTCCAGTCGGAAACGGCGGTATGGAGCACAGGAATGTCTTTACGCAAGAATGCCTGAAAATAATAATACACATCTTTCGGCGTGCGGTCGGCATAGACCAACCCCTTATTGTTGATATGCGGCATGGATTCCTGACGCGAAGCGGAACTGAAATCAATGAAATTCCATTCAGCACCGCCGATTACATACGGGCGTTCCATGATGACCGGCAAATAATGTTCCAAAAATATTTGTTGCCACTGCATCGAGAAATCGAATATTTCAGGTTTCAGCGATTGCAGACGGCGGTCGCTTCCGGCCCCGAATTCGCTCACCAGCAGACTGCGTGCGGGATATTTCCGGTGTTCCTCGTCCAAGAAATGCTCGAAACCGTTCAGGTTGTTTCCATACCAGCCCTGATATAGATTCCAACCGGCAACATCCGTAATGTTGGACAAGCCTACACGATTGTAAATCTGATCCCCATGAAAGGCCATCGTGCTGAGGCGGTACGGGTCTTCCGTCTTCAATGTCTCTTCCAGCACGCGTGCCAGACGGAGTGTATTTTCATAGAACACGTTCAAACGGTTCTTCTTTACCCTGTATTGCAGCTGAATCAGCACTTCGTTCATGTATCCCCACATAGCAACGGAAGGATGATTATAGTGCTGACGAATCATTTCCACCAATGCCGTTTGGGAATTGGCGGCAAACTCGTCGCCCAACGCAATCAAATCGACAAGCGACACTTCCTCCCAGACAAGCAGTCCGAGTTCGTCGCAGGCACGCAGCACGGCTTCATCCTGCGGATAATGTGCCAGACGCAGGAAATTGGCTCCCATTTCCTTTATCATTTTCACATCGCGTCGATGCATTTCGTCGGTCAGGGCAATGCCCAACGGATACTGGTCCTGATGACGGCTTACGCCCATCAGTTTCAACGGCTCGCCGTTCAGCAGGAATCCCCGCTCCGCATCCAGCGCAAACCAGCGCACGCCCAACGGCACTTCCACACAGTCCACCACTTGTTTCCGCGAACGGTCAGTGACTTTTACCGTTACGGAATACAGATTCGGCATGTCGGGAGTCCACAGCTGCGGATGCTGAATTGACAGCATTTCGGAAGCCGACACCGATTTTCCCGGTTTCAGTTTGTAGTTTTGTGTTTCTTTTGCCACTACATTTCCCTTTTTGTCGGCAATGCAAACCTCCACGGCTATTGCCGCATCACGGCTGCCGTCGTTATCCACGGAATAGCGCACCTGCACATCAGCTTTTTCTCGGGATGCCTGCGGAGTGTTGACATATATGCCCGACGAAGCATGGTCGGTTGTAGAAATATGCACCTCATCGGTAGCTATCAGCCACACATCACGGTAAATGCCGCCGAAAATTGTAAAGTCGCCCGACAGAGGGGGAATGTTGACATTTTCATTGTTGACATGAACCTTCACTTCGTTCCATTGGTCAAGATTCACGTATTCTGTTATATCGACCACGAATGCCGTATAGCCGCCTTTGTGTGTTGCCAGAAGCTGTCCGTTGACGATGACTTCGGCAAGCGAATTGACTGCTTCAAATTTCAGACACAGACGTTTTCCTGCAAACTGTTCGGAAGACAAACGAAATTTTTTCTTGTAGAACGCCGACTGACGGGCATATTCGTTGGTTTGATAAGCATCTGTGTTCCAGGTATGAGGCAATTGGACTTGTTCAGTCTCGGCCGTGTTTTTCAATTGAAAAAACCAGTTGTCATTAAATGATTGGACAGTGCGGTTTTCTGCTCTCGCCGAGCAGAAAACGCCTGTCATCATCAACACTACTAAATAAAAGGCATACTCTAAAAATCTGAACATAAATGTTTTGTGTACCTACTTAACATGTTGCACTTCCGTTCTTTCGGAAACGCCGTTTTCATTAAATGCTTCTATCGAAAAATAGTAATCTTGGTCTACTGTCAATGACTTCATGAACAGTTCGTTGGCATCATAAACCATCCATGAGCTGTAAAGTTTGTCAGGAGCGATTCCCCAAAGCACGTTATAGCCTTGCGCACCCTTCACCGGTGTCCAGCTGATAGCAATGTCGCGTCGGTCGGCCTGACGTTCCAGGTTGAGTTTCTTCACCTTTTGCGGAGCCTTGCCTTCGCCCAAACCGAACACACGGATTTCCGAGATTGCCAACGACGGAGTCGGCACTTCAATGTTTTTATAACGCACATAGCGCACTTTTTCCGGGAATTCCAGTTCCGTATAGTCGTTCGGAGTGTCTTTATAGCTGTTGCTCTTGTCAATCAGCACTTTCCAATCTTTACCGTCAACCGAGCCTTCAATCTGGTAACGGTGGCGGAGATTCGGGTAGCGTCCGTACATGCCTGTCTTATAGTCGTGATAGTTCACCTGAACAGCACAAACCGAAGCCGGATTCTGCAAATCGATTACCACCCACTGGCTGTCGTCGTTCTTTTCAGCAAGCCAGAAAGTCTTGGTCAGTTCGTCGGTCAGTCCGGCAGCTGCATAGTCACCCACCTGTGAAGAAACGGTAACCGGCTTCTTATAGGAAAGAAGCATCCAGCCGCGGAACTGTCCGCGCTTCTGTGCCACCGACGGTGCATAGCGGGGATAGTCGCCGAAACGTGTATCGCAATACATGATACCGTCTTCATCAAATCCCATCGGGAACATACAGAGACGGCGCTCCCAGTTTACGTTGATTGACAACGACATGGAAGCAAAATGCCACCACATTCCGCCCGGACCTTTCACAGAACTTCCGTGTCCGGCACCGTTCATATAGCCGCCCGGTTTATAAGACACCGGATTGTGTTTCTGATAGGTATACGGACCCATCGGATGGTCGGCTACATACACGCCGTCGCCATATACATTGAACTCCGTACCCGGTGAGCCATATTGGAGATAGTATTTTCCGTTATGTTTCGTCATCCACGGACCTTCAATGAAACCACCCAAATCGGTGTCGGTCGTGTGGTTTTCGCCAAAGCGTTCCCAACCGTGCTTGTCAAGGTCAAGGCCGAACAAAGGAACACGCTCGTCGGTTTTCGGCAGGAAGTTATGAGTGCGGTCAAGCTCGATGGCGCGAATCGGATATACATTCGACGAACCATAGAACATATAGGCACTGCCGTCATCGTCGATAAACAGGTCCGGGTCCTGAAGATTGGCAATAATGCCCACACCCGGAGTCCATACGCCCGATTTTGGGTCATCGCTCGACATGACGCTCATTACACCTGAAGGGTCGCCGCACACATATAGCACAGAATCTTTATAGTTGTGTGCCGCCGGAGCATTACAGCCTTGCGGATACCAGTAGCCTTTCGGAGTGATAAAGTTCCAGTTCTGCAAGTCGGTTGAATGCCAATAACCGTTGGAACGGGTAACAAACATATAGTATTCGCCTCGGAATTCCACAACGGCAGGGTCAGCACCCGAACGGTAGGAAATATCCCTTCCGGCATCATAAATCATGTAGGTATAATCCACATTCAGCGGATTGCAATAGGTGTCCATGCGCAAGTTCTGCGCAACAGGCAAAAGCGTTGTTGCCGCCACACAACCGACGGTAAGTAACAAATTCTTCATCGGAATTCTATTTTAAAGTAAATTTCTTTTCTTTCAAATCACGGCTGTTGCCGCCAATCATCACAATAAACTCACCCGGTTCGGCCACATAGTCCAGATTGCTATTATAGAATTTCAGCATCTCTGCATCGATGGTGAATTTGACGGTCATGCTTTCACCGGCCTTCAACGCCACACGCTGGAAACCTTTCAGTTCCTTCACCGGCGGAGTCACACTGCGCACCACGTCGCGCAAATACAACTGCACGATTTCTTCGCCGTCAACCTTTCCGGCATTACGCACTGTCACGCTTGCCTCGATTGTTCCGTCAGCAGTCAGTTCGTCACGGTTCAGCACCACATCGCCATATTCATAAGTGGTATAGCTCAATCCATAGCCGAACGGATAAAGCGGTTCGTTAGGCACATCGATGTAGTTGGTCAGGTATCTCACATACCATTGCTCCGGTTTCATCGGGCGGCCTGTCATCTTGTGGTTGTAATGGATTGGGCATTGTCCGGTCACGAGCGGGAAAGTCATCGTAAGTTTGCCCGACGGATTTACCTCACCCGTCAGTACGTCGACAATAGCGGCTGCGGCTTCCGTTCCGCCAAACCATACGTTAAGAATAGCATCCACCTGCTGTTCCTCCCACTGCATTGCCAACGGACGGCCTGTGAACAGCAACATCACAACCGGCTTGCCCGTCTTTTTCAGGGCTTCAAGCAGACAGCGCTGCGTTTCCGGAAATTCCAGAACAGCACGGCTGGCACCTTCACCGGTCATACTTACCGACTCACCCATTGCAGCGACGATAACATCGGCTCCTTCTGTTGCCTTCAAAGCTTCTGCTACCAGCTCTTCATTGCTTCGATTGTCGCGGGTGGAACGGCTTCTGTCAGTAAAATGCCCCTCATAAGTGGCATCGTCCACCAGGTTGCTTCCTTTGGCATAGGCCACTTTCACACCGGCGCCCAAACGTTGCTGAAGTTCTTCAACCAGACCATGATAAGTTCCCTTCTTTTCATCATACGCCCATGAGCCTGACATATTCGCCTTACTGTCGGCCAACGGACCGACAACGGCAATTTTCCGGCAACCGGAAAGCGGCAAAACATTGCCTTCATTTTTCAACAGCACAAACGATTCGGCAGCGATACGGCGTGCAGCAGCGCGGTTTTCTGCCGACAACAATTCTTTTTTACTTCTTTTTTCATTAAGATACCTATAAGGGTCATGGAACAGTCCTAATTTGTATTTTGCCACGAGCATCCGGCGGCAGGCAGCGTCAATATCAGCCATCGAAATCCGTCCGGCATCCAACGCTTTCTGCAGATTGTTGTGATAGAAATCTGCAATCATGTCCATATCGACATGGGCCTTCAAGGCACGCACCGAAACGTCCTCTGCATTACCCACACCGTGGTTCACCATTTCGGCAATCGCCGTATAGTCGGACACGACGAATCCCGAGAATCCCCAACGCTTGCGCAATATATCGTCAAGCAACCAGCTGTGACCGGTTGCCGGTATATTTTCAAATTCATTGAACGAAGTCATGACACTGCCCACTCCGGCTTCAACGGCAGCCTGATAAGGACGCATATAATAGTTCAGTGCCGTCACACGGCTCATGTCCACCGTATTGTAATCGCGTCCGGCTTCTGCCGCTCCATAAAGGGCAAAATGCTTCACGCACGCCATAATAGTCTGTTCGTCGGCCAAATCATTTCCCTGATAGCCGCGCACCCAACCTTTAGCCATTTCACCGGCAAGGTAGGAATCTTCGCCCGAACCTTCCTTCACACGTCCCCAACGGGCATCAAACGAAATGTCGACCATCGGGCTGTAAGTCCAGCATACACCCTCTGTACTTACCTCGCGCGCAGAAATACGTGCTACTTCTTCCACATTTTCCGGCTTCCAAGCGCAGGAAAGTCCTAACGGAATAGGGAAAATGGTACGGTAACCGTTGCAAATGTCGGCACCTATTAAAATAGGAATACCCAAACGGCTTTCTTCCACTGCCACTTCCTGCAATTCACGGATTTTGTCGACGCCGAAGATATTAAAGATACCGCCAACCTCACCCCGGCGGATGCGGCCTGCGATTTCACTCTTTTTCGCATCTTTCGAAACGTCACCGTATCCGGGAAGATTAAGTTGTCCGATTTTTTCAGCGACAGTCATTCGCGACATCAGTCCGTCGACGAATTCATCCATCGTCTTTTCGCTAACCTCTTTTTCGGAAATACGCACACTACTACTCTTCGCCCACACTGTCTGGGGCAAACTCACTACTAACACAAAAAACAGCAAATAGTAAAATTTCAAATTCATTTTCAGTTAGGTTTTGTGACTGCAAAACAACGGACAAAACAAATAAAACACAATAAAATATACACATCATAGGTACGTTATGTTGTATAACACATTTTCCACCACTACGTTTTTACTACGTTTATAATTTATACAGCATTGTAAATCAACTATATATACAAATACTATTTCACTACTACAAAAAAAGCCCACTTTTTATGTTTCCCAACATAAAAAGTGGACATGGTTTTCAAATTAACAAAAACCTAAAACACTGAGAAAACATTTACATCTTCCACTATTGGATATTTACCATTTCAGACAAGCTGCTTTCCACATTGTCCTTATTGAGAGCAGAAACAGCATACACTCCGCTCTCTGCACATTTATATGCTGCCGAAGAGACGATATCGACAATTTTCGCTTTATTGTCGGCAATGCGATAAACCACATAGCGCATATCCTCGCCTTGAGCGTCCCATTTCAGCTCCTTTGAACCGGCAGCTTTCAAACCTTTCACTACGTCAGGCTTTGAGCAAGTTTCACGTCCCATAAACGGAATGACCGTTTTCTCACCATATATTTTTTCAAGATTCGACAAGATGTTCAACTTATTGGCAGTAAAGGAAGAGGCATTGAACAAAAAGCTGCCCTGCACCTTGTCCTGACGGCGGGCATAATAGAACTGGGTTTCGAGCTGAAGCGGATTCATGTAAATTTCGCCTTCTGCAGGATTGCCGAAACGATACAGTCCATGACCAATCACTACCGGACAATCGAACGAATTGTTAGCCCACCATTCGCTCATCTTGATAAAGTTCATATTGATATTTTCCGTACTTGCATACAATTGGGGAACCACCATGTCAATCCAGCCTTTTTCACACCAGAGACGAATGTCGGCATACAGGTCATCATAGTTTGTGATGCCGTGCGAATCCGAACCGTTGGGGTCATCTTCCTTGTTCCGCCATACGCCATAAGGGCTGATGCTGAAAATCACGTCCGGGCGCTTTGCCACAATCAGATTATGGATTTCTTCAATCACCTTGTTGACATTGCCGCGACGGAAATCTTCGATATTGTCGTATTCCTTTCCATATTCCAGAAAATCGCCTTCGTCCTGAAGTTCAACACCTTTCGAAGGATACGGATAGAAATAGTCGTCGAAATGGATACCGTCGACATCGTATTTTGTAATCAGGTCGTCAATGACATCCACCATAAACTTACGTACTTCCGGAAGAGCCGGACGGAACAGCAACAGATTGCCATAGGTCATAGTCCATTCCGGATGCTTGTTGTAGATATGGTTGGCAGCCGGCTTGAAAGTCTTGTAATTGTTGCTGATGCGGTACGGATTCAACCATGCATGGAATTCCATTCCGCGCTTGTGAGTTTCGTCAATCATGAAACGGAGCACGTCGTAACCCGGATTTTTGCCCTGTGTGCCAGTAATGTACTCGCTCCACGGTTCAAGCGACGATTCATAGAAAGCATCTGCCATCGGACGAATCTGCATGACAACCATGTTCACATTGTATTTCTTGAACAGTTCAAGATATTCTATAAATTCCTGCTTTTGGGCTTCTGCACTGGATGTGTTTCGCGGCCAATCCATCCGGCCTACCGTAGCAACCCATACGCCCCTCACCTCTTTGCGAGGCATTTCAATTCCTCCGGGATTGGGTTCCGGAGCTGGACCTGGCTCAGCTTTTGCACAACTGCTAAAAAGAAATAACGCAACTAATAAATTAACTAATCTTACCATCATTCTTAAAATTTTTCTGCCGGCCGCCTAAGCAACCGGCAGATTTTTAAAACACAATTTATTTAACTACTTTGACTGTTTTGTTCTTTACTTTAACGAGATATACACCCTTGGCATAAGAAGACATATCAACTGTCAGCTCTGTCTGCATCACATTGCCGGCTTCAAAAACTGCCATACCTGAAAGATTGTAGATGACAACATTCTGCAAGTCGGCTGTTCCCGACAATGTCAGGATTCCGTCCTTCATGCTTACCGTCAGTGCGTCGGCTGTCACATCGGCAACAGAACTGCCTGAAGAATTGAGCATCATGGCAGCAGGAGCTGTGGTTTCAAACTCATTGTTATCCTTCGGCAATGCCCAGGCAGCGATTCCGCGGCTTGTGCCGGAAGCCAGATACACATTGTCGGCACGGTCGAATGCCAATGCAGAAGCATAGTCACCCAGAGCCGGAGCAATCGAATACTTGAAGGTCAGTGAAGGCGCATTTTCACCATATTCGACAGTGAAGATTTTCACCTCGTCACCACAACCCATTGCAAGGAGCGAACCGTCGCAATTAAGCGCCATAGCACCACGCTGTGAAGTTCCTATCAAACCTGTGTTACCGGAATTGAAATCGACTTTACCTTCAGCGTTCACGTGAATCAGCGAAGGAATTGTCGCATTGTCCGTATAGCGGTATTGAGAAATCCACCATCCGTTTCTTCCGTCCGGCCAAATCACAGAGTTACCGTTCTGCTGCAGGCTGGCAGCATTGTCGAATACAACGGCTGACGGTGCATTGCCCCAAGGATTTTCCAGTTTGCCGATATCATAGCGCAACAAAGCGAACTTATTGACAGCGACATCATTCGAATAGTCTTCGTCGAAAGTATAGAGCTTGCGGCTGTCGCCTTCACCCTCTACCCAGCAAGATGAAATTGAACCGTGAACATCCACTCCGTTTACGGTCAGCAATCCGGAAGCAGCGCGACTGCCTTCTGCAAAAACAGATTCAAATTCAGCAGTCGGATTTGCCGGGTCCATCATCCATACGCCGGAATGAGCGTCACTCCAGTCCGTGATAAACAGCGTACCGTCGGAAGCAACGGAAATTCTCATCGGGCTTGACGTATTCGACCAGTCAATATTGCCTTTATAACCGTCGTTACCTTGTTCTGTCACATCGCTCAATGCAGCATCCAAAATGAAAACACCGTCTGTTGTAGTACGGTATCCCTGAATGGCACCACCGGCTGATTCCGTCACATAAACACGTCCGAAATACGGGCTTTCCATATTGTTGTCGACTACAAGACCGCGTGCTTCCTTAAACTGCATCTGGTCAACATCGTCGTCAGTAAATTTCAACGGAGCTTCCGCTGTCGTTGGAGCAGCACCGGCTGTCACACTCCATGACAAATCCTGTTCAGAGATATCTGTCAAGTCAATTTCCTGTTCATTGACACCTTTCGTCTGCGCGCCCAACGGCATATTCTTCAGCACATTGTCGCCCTTGAAAACCTTAATTTCCACATTTTCAGCATCAGCGTTCAACGTGTAAGAAAGTTTGTATTTGCCGTCCGCAATCTTTTCAGCCTTCAAACCTGAAGCATAGACATTTGCCTTTCCAGGAATTTTTGCCGGCGGAATATAATTGGGATCTTCCAACAACGTATAGAAACTGGTCGTCTGGTCAGCCTTCACTTCCACTTCCTTTTCCTGTGAAATATAGCCTTCCGCCTCCATCAGCACTTTATATTTGCCCGGAACAAGGTCACGGAACACATATACGCCATTGTAGAAATTATCCGTTATATAAGTCTTCAATTCAGTACCCATAGCATCCTTCAATGTCACTTTCGCTCCATTGATAGGCTGGTATTGATCGTGTGACTTCTTTACATAGTTATTGAAACGCTGATGAGTCATCACGCGTTGACTGTCCTTTACAGAACCCGCAATCACACCTGTTCCCAGTTTGTCGGCCTTGAAATGATCGCAGAAGAAACGGTGAAGAGCCACAGCCGTCAACTTGGCATAGTCATCGTTCAGCAGACGGTGAGTTTCCGGTTCATAGTCGTGGAACGAACCTTCCACAAGGAATCCGGGCACTGTCAACGGACGCATCACACCCAAATAATAGCCAAGGAAATGGAAATCGTCGCGAATCAGCGGATTTTCCGGCGTATAGTTGCCCGTCCACACCGTCAGATTGTTGTCGTACAGATAAGGCCATGCTTCAGCAGCCAATTGCTTGTCAATCGGTTTGGCAGGTTCATTCAGCGCTCCGCCTTCGATACCCTTATACAGACACAACAGATAGTTCGTTCCGTTGTTGGAACCCAAAGCGTTGCTGTGAACAGAGATGAACACGTCACTACCGTAGGCATTGGCCTCTTCAGCAATTTCACTCAGGTCCTTGTCGTCCTCATCGCGGTTCTGAGTACGCGACATCATGACAGACGCGCCCGACTCTTTCAGCAGACGTTCCAGTTCCAAACCTTTCACCAAGTTGCACGATGATTCCCAGAATCCGTTCTGGTCAAGAGGTTCAAACGGTATTGTCGGAACATTACGGTCGTTTTTCTCAGCCGTCATGTTATACCCTCCGTGTCCGGGGTTTATATAAATTTTCACTCCTGTCAAATCAGAAGCAGAAACAGAACCGGCAAACATTGCCAATCCTACAAACGGTAATATAAAATTCTTCATAGTCGTCAGATTTATTCGTTAATATTGATTTCCATGCAATAGACTTCGCCCTTGTCGGTAGAGAAAGCCACACAATGTTCCGTAGCCGACGGATACATGGCAACAACCGACGACGGAGTCAATGTCTGACGGCAGGAACCGTCGATTTTCGACATCACCACCGCAGAAACCGAAGTTTCTTCAATTGTCGTGTTTTCCATACCTACCACCCAGCTGTTGTTCACCCATTTGGGTGAACGCAAAATGCCTAAGGAAACTGGCGAGGTACCATCAATATTGCAAACATATGTGCCTACCCCCGAAACCGTATAAAGAAGTTTCTTACCGTCGGGTGACACTGACGGCCATATATAGCGGCGATGTTCCCCATTCGGAGCGAGCACCGTCTTTTGTCCATTCCGATAAACGGAAATCTTCAAATCCTCGGAAACGGCATACACACCGCCCAAGTCTACCGAACGGCTACGCTGCGGAGCCTGCAACCGCCGGGATACGCCATTGTCGAGCGCATAAGAAGCATAGCCCACCATTCGCTTGCCAGTAGCGTAGGAACATTCCTGATAAATCACATTCTTTTTATCAGCCGAAACGCGCACATTGTAACCGGCTCCGGAAGCCGACGACAGCACACGGCTTTTCCCGTTCTGCAAATCAGTCAGCACCAATCCTGTATAATCGGAAGAAGTTGTCAGCACTTTGCCGTCCTCCAACAATACCGGATAATAGGCCGGACTACCCGTTTCAATTTTCTTCATTGTTCCAACTTCCACATTCTGGCAGATTGCCGGAAAGGCCATAAAAACAGACACTAAGGTCAATATTATTTTTCTCATAGTAAATGGATTTTAAGGTGGGGAGCGGTTTTCTGCAACCGCTCCCTACCGATGGTTAAACCTACAAATAGAGTTATATTACTGTTTTTCAGGAAATTCAAATACAGCAAAGCCGGAACGGGCAGCAGATGTCATCAATCTCAGCATGCCGTCGTCGCCGATACCCCAGCCTGTGTTGGCAGCCGGAGCAGAGCAGTTAGCACCGTCAAGCGAGAAGGAGAACAACGGAATTCGTTCACTTGCAGCAAAGTTAGACAAAGCCAAAACCGTATTGGCACCAGCCGACAGGTCATATACATAGAATACCTGAGCAGGATCACCTGACCATGAGCCATTGCGACCAGTAGTCATAATCAAATAGCGTTCGGCATCATAAGTGATGATACGAGCGTCTGTTCCCTGCTTTGGAATTGCATCCACATCCAGTTTGAACAACTCATTACCGTCACGGTCAATCAGCATCAACGGAGCCTGCGTACTTGTCAGTACGTATTCGTTATCGCTACCGACAACCTGATTTACAGAAGCATAGTAAGGAGCGGATGTTCCCGGAGTTATGAATGTAGGATTGCTGATAGTGGTAAATGCCTGAACGTCGAAACGAAGCATCTGTGTTCCGTCCTGAGTGAGGAAGAACATCGTACCATTACCATTTTCGTCAAGATTTACCGACATATTGTCACCGAAACGTCCTCCGGTTACAGAAGCATTCGTAGCCTCGCCTGTAAATTCAAGCACTAGTTCCGGAGCTGCGTCTTCATTTGCCCAGTGATAAACCTTTAGTGCGGCATCACCAGTATTCACACCCGTTGTAAGGTTACAGATGTAAATATGCTTATGGCTCAAACGTCCGGCACTGATTACATATGTTCCGCCAGCAATACCGGTGATGTTCAGAACCTTTTCGTTCGGACTGCCAGCCTTAAGGTCAGCAAACTTCAGCACTTTCGGGAATGTTCCGCCTTCGCGTGAAACGATAAGCATTGTTTCGCCGTCGAAGTCAGCACTACGAGTGTTTTCAGCAGCAAAGTCAGGATAGCAGTCGGCACCCATCGGATTCTTGGTAAAATCGTAAGTTTGTCCCAACTTGAAGTCAGCACCGAACACCGGCTCTCCTTCAAACGACAAACGGTATTCGTTGGTAAGTCCCATGAAGTCCATCAGCACCTTGCCCGGATTCTCAGCGCTTATAACATTGTTGCTGCCTTCCGAGAATGTAACCTTAGTGCGTTTCGGCAAACAGGAAACTTCCGTAATTTCAGCAGAGGTACTTTCCTCGCAACCCAAATAAACGGTTTTGTCGAGTTCACTGATAAAAGCTTCCTTCACCTGACCGCTGGCATTCTTCACCAGCAGTTTCTGCAAGATAGGTGTCTGTGTCGGCGCGTTCAAAGCAACTGTCACATTATATACACCTATATTTTCGCCATTCAGCACGCGAACTTCGGCAGAGCCTGACGACACGTCGTAAGACTCCTTGTCCAATTTGGCACCCAACGACAGCTTCCCACTGAACTTGAGGGCTTCAATGTCAGATTCGGCAGGAATGGTAAATGCTACGGTCTTGGTGGCTTCGTCCACCGTTCCTTCATAAGTTTCAGCACCGGTCAATCCGCCGTTTGTCACATTCAGTCGATAGATGAACACTTCACCCGAAGGATTCTCCACATAAGGTTCTTCCTTGCAGGAAGTGGTAAAGAGCACTGCGCAAAGCAGGCACAAGCTCATCATTATATAATTCTTCATTGCTATTTTCTTTAAAGTCAAAACTATTCTTCATTCTGCCATTCTTTTGTCTGCGTCAATGTATAGCCATTGTCCTTGTAGAGCTGAATCTGGTCCTTAGGAATCGGCTTTACATAGTTCTTGTCTGTCGGAGCCTTACGGGCTGTTCCACGGTTACAGAGGATAAAGCCTTCGTCAGCGCCGCCGTCAATGTAGACTTCCGTCTTGTTGGCCTTCGGATAATCCGAATAGCGAATATATGCGCCGTAGCGGATGTCTGGGTTTGTTTCGTTGCACATGTAGTCCAGTTTCTTCCAACGCTTCAAGTCGCTGTAACGCAAACCTTCGAAACACATTTCCACGCGGCGTTCGCGACGGATTTCCCACAACAGGCTCGGCACATCCTTGTCACGTTTCGGGTCGTCGTAGACAACACCGTTGACTGCCGGTTCGTTTCCAATGATTTCCAGTTTAGGAATGCTCATGCCCTTACGGCTGCGCAGCAGGTTGATGGAATTGTTCAAATCGTCCTGAGTCAACTCGCCCAATTCATAACGGGCTTCAGCATAATTGACAAGCACTTCACCCAAACGAAGCAACGGACAGTCGGTTTCGTTGTTCTGACCTCTGTACTTCAGGTCTTCGCTATTGGCCTGAGAGTCATCCATGAACTTACACATCGAGTAGCCTGATGTAGAATAGTTGAACGGAGTGCAGTCCTCACCACGGATATAGAATTTTTTACGGAACGTAGCAGTAAGACGCGGATCACGATCTGCAAAAAATTCATCTGCAGTTTTCGGAGCCCATGAATCATCCATATGTACAGGCAGCCCATCTGCTGTCAAATATGCCTCCAACAGTGCACGGCTTGCACCCGTTTGAGCCTCTGCATTATTATAGGTCAACGTACAGTGAGTAAGAATACCTCCCAGATATTTGCGATAGAAAATCACCTCCGGATTCGACATCAAATCATCAGAAGAGAACAACGCATTGTAGTTGTCGGAAACTGAAAACTTGTGAGAATTCATTACTTCCAAAGACGCATCACGCGACAGCTTCAAGCAACGCACTGCGAGGTCCTGATCCAGATTGTGGTATTTCTGGAACGTTCCTTCACGAAGCATCAACCGTGACACCATAGCAGCTACAACGTAGCGGTTAATGTTCAATTCGCCGTCTTCCTTGCGGACATTCTTCAACGCAAATTCGAAATCTTCGATAATGTGGCCTACGACAGTTGAGCGTGGGTCACGGTCCTTAAACATTTCGTCACGGTTGCTGGTTTCCAGACGCTTGTCATACCAGGGCACATCACCATAGGCAAACACAAGGTTTGCATACTGCATACCACGGAAGAAACGGCCGATACCAATCCAGTGGTTCATGGCCTCTTCTGTCAAACCCGTCACCTGTGCCGTCATTTCCAACATGTAATTAGCTTTACGAACAGTCGCAAAACTCCATCCACCGTCTGAGTCCGGAATCCGGATAGGAGTAAATTCACCCTGCACATTCCATGCAATGTCATCGTTGAATGTATCCCCGTTTCCAAAAAGACTTCCACTAATCAAGCCGGATGTACCATAACCAACAAAGAAAGTCGGATAAAATCCGTAAGCATAAGTGCGGATATGTTCTTCATTCTGCCAGTACTCCGTATCAGGAATCGAGTCATAAGGAGGACGGTCCAGAAAATCCTGACAGGAAGACACGGCAAACAATAGCATCAAAAGAGAGATATATAAACTATATTTTTTCATAACATTCAAATTTAGAAGGTTAGCTGCATACCAAAAGAAGTACTGCGGGAATAAGGATACGAACGGCCGATATATCCACCGTCACCAGTTGTTGTCTGAGTTTCCGGGTCGATAGGAATATCTCCCAGGTGGTCAAATTCAAACAGGTTTTCCAATGAAACATACAGACGCAATTTGCTGAGTTTTGCCTTGCGCATCCATTTTTCCGGGAATGAATAACCCAATGTGATATTCTTCACGCGGCAATATGCCATGTTGAGCAAATATTTTGTCTGCGGGAGGAAGTTTTGTGTCTTGTTTGATTGTCCTGTGTTACTGATAGCTGGATAGAAGGCATCCGGATTTTCCGGAGTCCAATAGTCGAGCTGGTGAGTATACCATGCTTCCATGTAGTTGAAGCCCGGAATTACGATAGAACCGTTACCCCAAAGTTCACGTTTGCCGACTCCCTGAATGAAGATACCCAAGTCAAAACCTTTCCAATCCATATCAAGACGTGCACCGTATTCATAACGCGGAGTAGAGTTACCGATGCGTTTCTGGTCACCCGGATTTTCTACAGTGTTGTCACCCGGAGTAATCTTGCCGTTTCCGTCAAGGTCCTTGTACTTGATATCGCCAGGGCCATAGAAGAACCAGCCGTTCGTTTCGTAATAGCTCTGAGAAGGAATACCTTCTTTCAGCACGAGCTTACCGTCGGGAGCTGTTTCAAAGTCGTCAGCAGTGAAGAAGCGGTCTGTTTCAAAACCCCAGATTTCACCATATTCCTTACCTTCATAAATACCGCTGATAGCACGGGAGTTTGAGTTAATTTTCGTGTATCTAGTTCTGGCATCTGACACATATGCAGTAACCGACATACCCAAACCATTATTGAAACGATGGCGGAAATCAACTGAAAGTTCCCAACCCTTAGTTGTCAATTCACCGAAGTTGCGCATTGGAGGATTCTGACCGAATGTCGAAGGAAGTTTTTCTCCGCTGGTAATCATGTCTGTATTACGACGTTGGAACCAGTCGAACGAAACACCCAAACGGCCGTCGAAGAAACGAGTATCAACACCGAAGTCGGCAGTTGTGATGGTTTCCCATGTAAATCCGTCGGAAATGGCACGCGGAAGACCGAACGAACGTTCGCCGGTAGTGCCGACAATCCACGTAGTGGTAGTCGGTGAAAGAATCGGGCGGAACATGTTGGTACCCACATCCTGGTTACCGATCTGTCCCCAAGAACCGCGGAATTTCAACGTGCTTAGATAAGGCTTCAAACCTTGCATGAAGTTTTCTTCCGACATAATCCAACCGGCTGATGCTGACGGAAAGAAACCCCAAAGTTGATTGCTCGGGAAGCTGGAAGAACCGTCAAGACGTCCATTTACTTCCAACAGATAACGGTCCATGAACGTATAGTTGATACGTGCAAAATATCCCAGACGGGCTTCATGTGAATGGTAAGAAGATGCAAACTGGTCGCCGTTTGCCAACGGAAGTTCCGGATGGTCGTTCAAAATCAGTTCGCGGCGTTCTGATGTATTGCCATAGTTCTGATAAACCTCAACGTTAGTACCGGCAATTGCACCGAGCGTATGTTTTCCGAACTCCTTGTTATAGCGGAACAAGGCATTCAATACGTGGAAATCACTGTTGTCGGAAGCTTTCACGGTCTTGTCGTGTGTAGCTGCTGTCCACACTTCATTCTTCAGACCGGAACCACCCCAGAAGTTCCAACCGCTAACCTTACCACCATTTGTCTGTGTATAGCGGCTGACATGTGTAAACGTATAGTCGGCTTCGAAATCAAAACCCGGAAGGATATGAACAGTAGAACCCAGCGACACACGCATATAGTTGTTGGTCTTCTTGTTCATGTTAGCCTGTTGGATTTCAGTCACCACATTGTGGAAAGGAATTCCCTGATATGTACCGTAAGGCATCATCTTCGGCCAACGGTAGAGGTAATACCATTCGTCGTAGCTTGACGACGGACCGAAGTTATAAGGTGTATCATATTCATAACGTGTGTACAACAATTTTGAACGCACGTCTACATATTTGTTCAAAGCCGTGTTGGTACCGAATGACACGTTGAAACGGTCGTATTGGTCAGTGTTGACCTTAATGATACCTTCCGAACCGAGATAACCCATGCTCAAATTGTAGGCAGTGTTGCCCGATGAACCAGAAAGCGAAAGGTTGTGTGTCTGCTGGAAAGAGTTTTTCTTAATGAATTCACCCGGAGCATCGAAGCTGCGGTAGAAATACATCTTGCCGTCGATAATGTCGAAGTCACGACCAAGCACCATTTCCGGGCTCAGATTCATTCCGCCGTAAACACGTTCCCATTCCTTCATGCGTTCGATGGATTCAAGATTCCAGCTCAAGTAGCAGGAGTTGGTCTGTTCCGACAAGTTCGGGTTGGAACGCAAACCGGCAGCCCACGACATTTCAGCACCTTCCCAAGTTTCCACGATTTCAGGATTTACCGTAGCACGTTTCCAAGAGAAGTTGTTTGAATAGTTTACAGAAAATTTTTCGCCTTTTTTAGCTTTCTTGGTAGTCACAAGAACAACACCGAACGCTGCCTTTACACCATAGATGGAAGCCGAAGCGGCATCCTTCAATACGGAAATGCTTTCAACGTCTTCCGGATTAATGTTCTGCAAGCTGTTACACTCTACGTTGTCCACAAGAATAAGCGGTGCCGACGAACCGTTAGTAGAACCGATTACACCACGAATCTTGAGGCTCGGGTCTGTTCCCATTTCACCGGTCGAAGTACGTACTGTCAAACCCGGAGCAGAACCCTGCAAACCGCGGGCGATATCCGTAATAGGACGTGCTTCCAACTGTTTGGAAACGTCGACTGAGCTCACTGCACCAGTAAGGTTGATTTTCTTCTGTGTGCCATAACCTACAACTACGACTTCGTCCAACACTTCAGAGTCGGAAGCCAGTACCAAATCGACTTTGGAACGCTCGCCCACTTTGGCTGTAGCCGTTTTCATACCTACGTAGGAAACTTCAATCACAGAATTATTGCTGAGGTTGCGTCCGGACAATGTATAGTTACCGTCAATGTCAGTCATCACACCGACATCCGTACCCTGTATACGTACGTTTGCACCAATCAGCGGCTGACCGTCTTCGTCAAGAATCCGTCCTTTCACGCTGCGGGTTTGCGAGGAAGGCGCTGCCGACGGTTTTTCGTCTTTCATTGACGCATTGGCCGACAAAATGATGTGGCGGCCTTCGAAAGCGTAATGAACGCCTGTCTTATTGAAAAGCTGGTTCAACACTTCGCGTACAGGTTTCTTTGTCACATTCAGACTGACAACGCGTTTTGTGTCAACATTTGAGTTTACCATGAACAAATAGCCGGTCTGACGTTCAATTTCATTCAAAACTGTCTGTACGGACTCCGAGCGAACGGACAATGTCACGTTTTCGGATTTCACTTTGCTATTATCGGCATACACACTGAAGACACTGCATATCACCATTAATAGCAAACAATTCATAATCTTTAATAGATGGTTAATAGATTTTAATGGAGGTATTAAATTTTCCTCAATAGTTTTATTCATATCTTTGTGTAAGTTTTAGATTTAATACGAATTAGTTCAAGGTGTTAAATCAAAGGGACCGATTTGTGGCCAAACGAGTCGGCCCCTGTTTTTCTTAAATTTTTCTTGGTTCTCTACTGTCAGGTTTGTTTCATAGGCAAATGGGGTTATTTAATGTAAATAATATGGTTTTCTTGCTCACTTACATAAGTAAAGTCAATGTCACGCTGAAGCACCTTTAAAGCATATTGCAGACCATCCGAATGATAGAATTTACCGGAATAGCTCACTCCGGCAAAATTGTCGCATTCAATCTTGATAGTCACGCCGTAATATTTCTCGAACTTCTTCATGATTGACTCAAAACTGTCATTTTTCAGGCTGATGATACCTTCAGTCCAACGAAACGCATCGTAGTCGGAAATGGCTGAAATCTTCATCGAGCCGTCAGCCTGCATTTCAGCCATCTGGTCGGGTGACAGCAGATATTCGCCGTTTCGGTTGTCGGTAATTTTCACAGAACCTTCGAGCAGCGATGTACGGAAATTGTGTTCGGAAGAATAAGCCTCCACGTTGAACGTCGTACCGAGCACTTCCACCACCCCGCCGTCGGTCTGCACCCGGAACGGACAGTCGGCATCTTTCTGCACTTTAAAATATCCTTCACCGTCAATTTCCACCCTACGCTCTTTTCCGGAGAAAATGGCCGGATATTTCAGACGTGTTCCGGAATTGAGCCACACATTGGTTCCGTCGGCAAGTGTAAGGTTTACCTGCTTCCCTACCGGCACATACAATTCCTGCATCGGAATCTGCAGCGGGAACAAATAGGTGCGGACAACGTAGGACAACAACAGCGTCACAACGGCCACAGCGGCAATCTTCGACGTTACGGTCATCACACGTTTGAGGGAGAAACGGCGCACTGCCGGCGCTTCCGGCTCGGCCAACAGCGTCACGGAGTCGTAGAAAGCCCGCTCCGACATATACTTTTGCATATTTTCGGGCGAAGATTCCACCCACGCCCTGACTTGCCGGCGTTCTTCGTCGGTGGCCTGATGTGAAAAATATTTATATAAAGTATCTTTATCCATGTATTTTCGCTTTTGGTTTTCTTATATAGCGAATAACATGGCCTGCACCCTAAACAAAAAATAAATTTAATTCTTAAAATAGGTTAATTTAGAAACAACACCACAAACGGCAACAAATCCTTCAATTCCCTGCGCAAATGATGGAGCGCTTTCGACATGTGATATTCCACTGCCTTTACCGACAATTGCGTTTCTTCGGCAATTTCGCCATAGCTCATGTGGCGCACACGGCTCATTTCAAAAATCTTTCGAGTTTGCTCCGGCAACTTGCCGTAAGCCTTGCGCACTTCCGACTGAATATCGGCGGCCATTACACGATAGGGTTCGAATGCTTCAAGCGAAGCGATATTCATGTCCAGTTCCCAACGGGCATCGTCCTGCAACTGCGAATAAACATCCTGATGTATTTTTTGCAATTGCAGATAATCCAGACATTTGTGTTTGACAACGGTTAGAATGTAAGCCGGAACGTTTCCCTTGCAATCCAGTCTTTGACGGTTTTCCCAATAATAGACAAACGAATCCATCACCAAATCTTCAGCAGCCGACAAATCCTGCAAGTAGCTGAATGCAAAGCGAACAAACCGCTCACGATGGGCAAATACGTCATTGAAAATTTCTATGTGCTGCAGCTCTTCCATTGACTCTTGACACGGATTTTTTTGGTATTACAGATACAAAACTACAAAAAAATATAAAACAAGCAAACTTTTATTTTCAATGAACATAATCGAATTTACATACGTTGTTTTTATATTAAAATTCATCGGAAAACCGGATTTATCCAACTTGAAAAATCTCTATATATGACGACGATGAAGAAAAAAATCCTGCTTGCGACGGCGTTGCTTGCCGTGAGCGGCGCAGTTATCGCCCAAAAATTGACAACAAAAAACGACAACAATATGAACACAAAAGAAATCTATTTCGCCGGAGGATGCTTCTGGGGTACGGAACACTTCATGAAGCAAATCCGCGGCGTAAAGTCGACGGCCGTAGGCTACGCCAACAGCCGTGTGGCAAATCCGACTTATAAGGAGGTATGTACGGGTACTACGGATGCGGCGGAAACGGTACGCGTGGAATACGACCCGAAGGAGGTGGACCTCGCTCTGCTTATTGACCTTTATTTCCAGACCATCGACCCGACAAGCCTCAACCGACAAGGAAATGATGTGGGAACGCAATACCGCACGGGCATCTACTACACGGAAGCGGCGGACAGTGCTCTCATTGCCGAAAAGCTCGGAAAATTGCAGCGAAGCTACAGCCAACCGCTTGAAGTGGAAAACCTGCCGCTGAAAAATTTCTATGAGGCGGAGGACTACCACCAGGATTACCTCGACAACAATCCTACCGGCTATTGCCACATTAACCCGAAGCTGTTCGACATGGCACGCAATGCGAACAAGAAACGCACCTACTCGCGTCCCGATGAAGCGACTTTGCGCTCGCAACTGACGGAGCTGCAGTACAACGTGACACAGCGCAACGCTACGGAACGCCCGTTTGCCAACGAATACTGGGACAACCACGAAGAAGGAATCTATGTGGACATCACTACAGGCGAGCCACTGTTCCTCTCCACCGACAAGTTCGATTCGGGTTGCGGATGGCCTTCCTTCTCGAAACCTATCAGCGATACGCTCGTGACGGAACTGACCGACACATCACACGGCATGGTACGCACCGAAGTGAGAAGCACGACAGGCGACGCCCACCTCGGCCATGTGTTCGACGACGGACCGGAATCGCTCGGCGGCCTGCGCTACTGCATCAACAGCGCTTCGCTGCGTTTCATTCCCAAAGAACGCATGCAGGAAGAAGGCTATGGTGAATATATTCACCTGTTGAAATAATCGAAAAACACATCACTAAATGACATATTTTTCGAATAGCATAAATTGGATATAGAAAAAAATCCTATCTTTGCAATCGACAAACATGTCATTTAGTGACACAAATTTCGACTAACGATGAAAAACATTGAAAGAAAAAGGTATCTGAACGAACTCATTTCCCTCCAGAATAATGGGATGATAAAGGTGATAACAGGAATGCGAAGATGCGGAAAATCGTTTTTGCTGTTTGAACTGTTCACATCATACCTCGAAAACAGTGGAGTATCTTCTGATCACATAATAAAGATAGACCTGGAAGACTATAAGAATAGGGCAATGAGAAACCCCGAAAACTTATACACATACGTAGAAAGCAGAATTGTTGACAACAACTTGTACTACATCTTGATAGACGAGGTACAGATGCTTGACGACTTCAAAGATGTTCTTAACGGCTTCCTGAAAATGCGGAATACAGATGTATATGTAACTGGAAGCAATGCTAAATTCCTGTCGAAGGATATCGCAACGGAATTTCGAGGAAGAGGTTTCGAAGTAAAGATGTATCCCTTGAGTTTCAACGAATACATGTCAGCATATACCGGTACACCTCAAGCCGGTCTTAATGAATATATGCTATATGGCGGACTACCTCAAATACTGTCGTATGAAACAGAAGATCTGAAAGTTCGTTTTCTGAAAAACCTGTTTGAAGAAACATACATCAAAGACATCAAAGACAGGTATAACATTCGTAAAGACCAAGATCTGGAGGAGCTTATCAACATTTTGGCTTCGGGGATTGGAGCACTGACCAATCCGAACAAACTGGCCAATACGTTCAAAAGTGAAAAGAAATCAGCCATAACACAAGACACAATTAAAGACTACATTGACCACCTGTGTGATTCTTTTCTAATTGAGCAGTCAACCCGCTATGACATCAAAGGCAAACGGTATATCAATACGCCATTTAAGTATTATTTCATGGATTTAGGGTTACGAAATGCACGTATCAACTTCCGTCAAATGGAAAAAACACATCTAATGGAGAATCTGATCTATAATGAATTGAGGATACGAGGCTTTAATGTTGACGTTGGAGTTGTACCGGTCATAACAATAAACAAGGAAGGCAAGCAGCAACGCTCTCAATTGGAAGTGGACTTCATCTGCAACCTTGGAAGCAAACGTTACTATATTCAATCGGCTTATCGCATGGAATCGGACGAGAAAATCAAACAAGAACGTGCTTCATTGCTCAAAGTGGATGATGCTTTTAAGAAGATGATTATCCTCGGGGAGGAAACCCCAGTGACCAGAGACGAATATGGAATTACGACCATTAGTATATACGACTTTTTATTGAAAGACAATGCTCTAGAACTATAGCAGCAGAAATTTCCATACTTTTTCAACGCTTCATTCAGCTAAAAAGTCGTATATATTCGGTAGTATTCCTTTCCTCATTTCAACCGCTTCAGCAGTTTTTCAATGCGGTTGTGCGATTCTATCAGACGCTGTTCGCTGATTTCACCGTCCTTCACCGCCTTCACAATCATGTCCACGATATGGAACGGGCGGTCAGGCTCGAAACCAGTAGAAATGTTATTGCCCATCACAAGCATGTCGGCTCCGGCATTGATGGCAAGTACCACGGCGTCCTTGATGGAATAATGGTCGATAATGCCCTGCATATACATATCGTCGGTCACCACTACCCCGTCAAAGCCCAGTTCATCGCGGAGCACGCCTTGGATAATGACCTTCGACAGTGTAGCCGGCAGTTTTTTGTCAAGCTGACGGTTGAAAATATGCGCCGTCATTATCATGTCCACCTTGTCGGCCTCCACCATTTGGCGGAAAGGTTCAAGTTCCTCTCTTTTCCAGGTGTCGGTCACATCGGTCAATCCGTAATGGGAATCAGAAGCGGCACTGCCGTGTCCGGGGAAATGCTTCACGGAACAAAGCACTCCATGTGCATGGTGCGCATCAATAAACCATCCAGCATTGTCGGCCACCACCTGCGCATCCGACGAGAAACTGCGGTGGAGCTTGCCGATAACCGGGCAATCCTTGTTGACATTCACATCAAGCAGCGGAGCGAGATTGACATTCAATCCCACCTCGGCCATTTCACGGGCCATGCGTTCGCCATACATATAGGTAGTGTCGCGATTGTTCACTTCGCCCAGATATTCGGCGCTGACCGTCGGCTGAAAACCGTATTGTTCCTTCAAGCGGCATACGCGTCCCCCTTCCTGGTCGACGGCAATCAGCAAATCGTAATCGGCATAACGGCGAAGGTCGGAAGTGAGTTTCGTAAGTTGTTCTTTCGAAGTAATGTTTCGGGAACCGATAGTGGCCGAGCCAGTCAAGTCCACGTCAAAAAGAATGATGCCCCCGACACGCAGGTCACGCACATAGCGCACGGCATCGCTGTTTGCATCAATACTGTCGCCCTTGAAGCCCACCATCAGCATCTGGGCGGCATAACGCCGCAAGGTTTCATCGGAAAGTTTTCCGGTTTTCTCTGCACCCGCAGCGCAGAACACCATAGACACAGCCATCATTGCAAGAAAAATGTATTTTTTCATATCAGTTTTAAAAGGTTAATTACGTGCGACACGCAACGGCAGCACCTGCCACTCCACTCGTTATCGCACCGCAAAATTAATGATAATTGCAGAATCTATCATATAGCTTCAACAAAAATCAAACCAATACACACCGATACGATAAGATTGGGCAACATTTTAGAAAACTCGATATCAATACCATAAAAAATTTATCCAGCAACATTCAACCTTTTCATTTGCATGTATCAAACAAATCACATATTTTTGCATACCATAAGGTATGGTATTTATATATTATGAAAAAAATAGCAAAAGAAGAATGGCTGACATCTGGACTCAAAATCATTGAAAATGAGGGTGTCTCAAAAATCACAATAGATAATTTATGCAATATGTTGAATATAACCAAAGGAGCATTCTATCACCATTTCAAGAATATTGATGGATATATTGATGCCCTTATGTCTTTTTGGATAAAAGAAAGCACTTTAGCATTTATTGAAAAAGCAGAGAAAATAGATAATGCAAAAGAAAAATTATACGAATTGTCAAAAATGTCTGCCTTTTCTAAATACAAATGCGAAAGCCGTATCAGAGGTTGGAGCTATACAAATGATATTGTACGGCAATACGTTCAACAAGTTGACAAACTAAGACTAAACTACCTAAAACAAATTAACTCAGAATCTGGATATAATGATGAGAATTCCCAGAAAACAGCAATCATTCAATACGCATTACTCATTGGTCTGCAACATATTGGCACAGAAATATCGGCATATGATTTCAACGAATTACAAACTTTATTAATTGACAAATTTTTTAATGACATTGAAAAATGAAACAACACACCAAATTGATTACAAAATATTTACCTGCAAATTACACCGACAGTTTTATTGAAACGATTTCAAACAGACCTCACTTGTCTGCAAAAGAATTATTCGACTTAATATTTCTTCAATATCCCAAATGGATACAATTTTTAATGAGACTACGGGATTTGATAGTAAAACCATTGGGGCTTAAAACCACAAAATGAAAATGAAATTATATGCGGAGCCACAGACAAGCATTTAACTTTCTATGTTTCAATATTTTGTTCAAAAGCGGAAAATAGCACTCAACACGTTAGCATCACAACACTAGTAAAATATAGGAATATTTTAGGTAGAATCTACTTTTCCATAATATGGATATTCCATAAAACAATTGTCTATCATTTACTGAAATCAGCTGTCAAAAGATGGAATAATAAAAACAAAA
>OOCH01000244.1_pt1 | contig 59931 bp, 49 predicted proteins | sample 1671641 | NCBI WGS metagenome assembly OOCH01 (sample SAMN06348177, study PRJEB24527) | human gut metagenome | biome: human gut; feature: ankylosing spondylitis patient; material: feces | host: Homo sapiens | place: China | collected 2015-10
TACTCCTCCGGGCTTCGCCCACCTCCTCTATCTTAGAGGAGGACATCCTTTGATAACACCCTCAAAATTATGTCCTTGTGTTCTTGTGTCTGAGTTTTTTAGAGTTTACTGTTTACTGTTTACGGTTTGCAGACGCTAACCTATAACCCAAATTATGTCTGAAAATAAATTCCATTAGCGGTTATGGGCTCTGTAAACCGTAAACTGTAAACCGTAAACTAACCTATTAATGTGCTTCGAGCCAGTTGGCGCCGCTGCCGTAGTCGGCCACTAAAGGCACTGTACCCTTATAGGCATTCTCCATTTCTTCCTTCACAACACGGGTGACAAGCTCCAGTTCTTCAGGCAATACGTCGAAATTCAATTCGTCGTGCACCTGTATAATCATCTTCGAACGGATACCTTCCGCCTTAAACCGGCGGGAAATGCGCACCATGGCAATCTTTATGATGTCGGCCGCAGTACCCTGAATCGGAGCGTTGATGGCATTTCGCTCGGCATAGCCGCGCACCACGGCGTTGCGCGAATTAATGTCGGGCAGCAGGCGGTGGCGTCCGAAGAGCGTCGTCACATAGCCGAGTTCACGCGTACGGGCAATGCTGTCGTCCATAAACCGGCGCACACCGGGGAACGTGCGGAAATAGCCCTCGATGATTTCCTTCGCTTCGGAGCGCGGAATTTGCAGTCGTTCCGACAGTCCGAACGTCGAAATGCCGTAAATCATGCCGAAATTCGCCGTCTTTGCCTTCCGGCGCTGGTCGGGAGTAACATCCTCAATGTTCTCATGGAAAATCTTCGCCGCCGTAGCCTTGTGAATGTCCTGGCCTTCGAGAAACGCCTCCACCATCGCAGGGTCCTGGCTGATGTTCGCCACAATGCGCAGTTCAATCTGCGAATAGTCGGCGGAGAAGAACACATGCCCCTCGTCGGGGATAAACGCCTTGCGGATTTCCCGTCCGTCGTCGTTGCGGATAGGAATGTTCTGCAGGTTTGGAGCCGTAGACGAAAGCCGTCCTGTGGCGGTCACCGTCTGATTGAACGTCGTATGGATTTTTCCCGTTTCAGGATTTATCAGTTCGGGAAGAGCATTGACATAAGTGGAAAGCAACTTCTTCAGCTTGCGCACCTCGAGAATCTTGCCAACAACAGGATGCTTGCTGCGCAGTTTTTCGAGAATTTCCTCCGTGGTGGAATACTGTCCGCGGCCGGTTTTCTTCGCCTTCGGGTCAAGTTTCAGATGCTCGAACAAGACCTCACCCACCTGCATCGGCGAGCTGACATTGAAATCGACTCCCGCCAGTTCGCGGCACTCCTTCTCGATGGCCTCCATGCGTTCCGTCAGCACCAGCGAATAGGCGTTGAGCGTAGGCACGTCAATCCGCACGCCCGCCATTTCCATATCGGCAAGCACGGCAATGAGCGGAAACTCGATGTCGTTCAGCAGATGGCACATCTTTTTCTCTTCCAACTGACGGTCGAACACAGGACGCAGCTGCAAGTTGGCACAGGCAGCCGCTCCGGCAATCCGGCAAAGCGCAGCAGCGTCGAGGTCGACAGCCGGGTCAAACCGGTTGGCCTTCACCCCGGCAGGAAGTTCCACCGCAGGAAGCTGCTGCGACAGATAGATTTCCGCCAGTCGCTCCAGTCCGTGGTTCATTTCCGGCTGCAACAGATAATGGGCTACGGCATTGTCGTAGTAGGGTTCGGCAAGCTCCACTCCCAGACGGCGCAGCACAATCATCGGCCGCTTCAGGTCGTTGCCCACCTTTTCCACCGCAGGATTTTCCAGCAGGCGTTTCAGCGCGGCAGGCACCGTAGAGCCGTCAAGTTCCACGTAGAAAGCCTCCGAACCGGAAACCGCCACAGCCACACCCTTCAGCCGCGACAGCATGGCGTCGGACGCCGTCATGACAAACGACAGGCCGCACACGCCCGCACCTTCCGCCTTCTCCACCCAGCCGGGCAGCGACTCCGCATCAGCCACCACATAACTGCCCGCCGCTTCCGCCACAGGCTGGACAGCCTCGGCCGAAGGTTCGAGAAACTCGTCGAACAGCGAGCCCTGCGCCGACGACGCTTTCGGAGCCGGTGCAGGAGCAGGAACAGCCGGAGCATCGGCACTGCTGCCCAACACGCGCGAAAGCAGCGTGCGGAACTCCAGTTCGCCGAACAGGCGGCGTATTTCGTCGGCATCCAGACTCCGGCGTTCCAGTTCTTCCGGACGGAACTCCACCGGAGCATCGGTGGCGATGGTTGCCAGTTTTTTGGAGAAAAGAATATTGTCGACGTTCGATTCGATTTTCGTTTTCAGCGCACCTTTCAACTGCCCGGAATTGGCTATGATGTTCTCCACCGAGCCGTATTCCAGAATCAGTTTAGAAGCCGTTTTCTCGCCCACGCCCGGACAGCCGATAATATTGTCGACCTTGTCGCCCATCAGTGCCAGCAGGTCAATCACCTGCTTCGGCTCATTGATGCCGAACAGCGAGCACACCTCTTCCGCGCCGCGGATTTCAGCTCCCTGCCCCTTTACGCCAGGACGGTAGATTTTCACGTTGCCGCCCACAAGCTGACCGAGGTCCTTGTCGGGCGACATGATATAGGTGGCAAAGCCCGCCTCGCCCGCCTTGAGCGCAAGCGTGCCGATAACGTCGTCGGCCTCATAGCCCTCCACCTCCACAATCGGAATGCGGTAGGCACGGATAATGTCCTTAATATATGGAATGGCCGCCTTGATATCCTCGGGCGTAGCCTCGCGGCCCGCCTTGTATTCGGGATACATTTCGTGGCGGAACGTCTTTCCCGCAGGGTCGAAGCACACGGCAATGTGCGTAGGCTGTTCCTTTTTCAAAATTTCCTCCAGCGTGTTCACAAAGCCGAAAATGGCCGATGTGTTCAGCCCTTTCGATGTCACGCGCTGCGAATTCTTCATCGCATAGTAGGCACGGAAAATCAGCGCATAGGCATCCAGCAAAAACAATTTCTTTTCTTCCATATATTTCGTCGTTTAATCGTCGTTTTCTTGCTATAAATGTATAAAAAAACCAAAGTACATGATAATTCAACCGTGAAATTACAACAAACGTACAATTTATTATTAATTTTGTGGCTTAAAAATCGTTTTATGACGAATTTCAACGAAATAAAGAAAACCATTTCCGCAGAACTGGAGGAGCTGAACCGCATTATCAACGACTCGCTCAGCAGCAACAGCGAGTTGCTGAACGAGGTGGTGAAGAAGTACCTTGAAACAAAAGGCAAGCAAATCCGCCCGATAATCGTTATCCTCAGCGCCAAGTTCTTCGCAGAAGTGAACAGCAACGTCCTCAATGGAGCAGCCGCCATCGAACTGCTGCACAATGCTTCGCTGATTCACGACGACGTAGTCGATGAAACAAAAGTAAGGCGGGGCAACCCCACTGTCAACAGTATTTGGAACAACCACATAGCCGTGCTCGTAGGCGACTTCTTTGTCAGCAACTCGCTGTCGTGTGCCATCAAGGCGGGCGACAATCGCGTCATTCAGGTAATTTCCGAACTGGGCAAGGAGCTGTCGACCGGCGAAATCGACCAGATAAACATCGCCAAGCAGCACAACATCAACGAAGAGAACTACTACCACATCATCTCGAAGAAAACCGCATCGCTGTTCCGCTGCTGCGTGCAGGTGGGCGGATACGCCGTGAAAGCCGACGAGGCCGACATCGAGAATCTGGCAAAATTCATGGAACTCCTCGGACTGTGTTTCCAAATCAAAGATGACATTTTCGACTATTTCAAGGATGAAGCCGTGGGCAAGCCTACCGGAAACGACCTGCGGGAAGGCAAAATCACGCTGCCGCTGATCTATGCCCTCGCACAGGACACTCCGCAACGCGACGCCATGGTGAAACTGGCGAAAAAGGACGAACTCGACACCGACGAGATTGAAACTCTCATCGAATATGCCAAGGCTCAAGGCGGCATTGAATACGCCTACGAGTCGATGGAGCGTCTGCGCCGCGAAGCCATTGCCACCATCGAGAAATATCCCGACAACGAGGCGAAGGATTCTTTCCTGTCGCTCTTCGATTTCATCATCAAACGCCATCATTAAGCCGTGCTGCTGCCCTATCTTGAACAAGGAAGAATAGAAGCCGGCTGCGACGAGGCCGGACGGGGCTGCCTGGCAGGACCGGTGTTTGCCGCCGCTGTCATCCTGCCCGAAGGCTACTGCAACGAACTGCTCAACGACTCCAAGAAGCTGACGGAACACCGTCGCGACGAGTTGCGCGCCATTATCGAGCGCGACGCTCTGGCGTGGGCCGTAGGAGTGGTGACGGCTGAGGAAATCGATCATATCAACATCCTCAACGCTTCGTTTCTCGCCATGCACCGCGCCGTCGATGCCCTGACAGTGCGCCCGGAGCATCTGCTGATTGACGGCAACCGCTTCAAGCCCTACCACGATACCCCTCACACTTGCATCGTGAAAGGCGACGGAAAGATGATGAGCATTGCCGCCGCATCAATTCTGGCGAAAACCCACCGCGACGAATTTATGGCACGCATACACGAGGAATTTCCGCAATATGCGTGGAACATCAACAAGGGATATCCCACAAAAGCCCACCGTGCCGCCATCAGCCAATACGGTCCGTCGCCCTACCACCGGAAATCATTCCGACTGCTCGACACGCAGCTCTCACTTTTCGGAAACGAATAAACAGCCACATATCAGCGCAATATAAAATATACGCTGACAGCGCAAAAAGAAAAAACGCATTTTTTTGAAAATTTCTTGCCAAAACACTTGACATATTAAAAAATATGCGTAACTTTGCAACCGATTTACGAATCACCGGGGTGTAGCACAGTTGGTTAGCGCGCCACGTTCGGGACGTGGAGGTCGGAAGTTCGAGTCTTCTCACCCCGACCAACTAAAAAGCCTAATTTGCAAAAGCAAATTAGGCTTCACTTTTCTAACAGCGGTTCCGTCCGGAACTGGTTATCAACAAAGAGTTTTTATTGTCAACAAGGTTATCAACAAAGTTATTAACAACCTAAAGCACATACTACCAGCGTATTAGATAAAAATGTGTATAAATCCGACATCCCTTGTCGACAGTTATCAACAACCGCTTTTCCACACGATTTTTGCAAAAAACGGATTCTGCATTCCTAATGTTCTGATACACACCCTTTCATATTCCATTCAGCAATTCAAAGCGGCCAAAAACATTTTTCCACGTACAACTTTCCGAAAAAATGACTACCTTTGCAGCCGATTGGTTCCGAAAAGGCCGTTCCGGCCCGACGGATTAAAAGGGAATCGGGTGAAAATCCCGGACAGTCCCGCTGCTGTGAAGCTCTATCCAAAACGCATCGACAGTCAGTATGCCACTGGTGGCAACACCGGGAAGGCGTTGATGCGAGAGTCAGTCAGAAGACCTGCCATCGTTTTTTTATTATTAACCGGACTCGTGGAAAAGACGGTTGAAACCAACACAGAACAGACATTGATTTCACTGATCAGCCTCAGGCAGCAGTAAGATTGCTCCGAACCCGGCAAGCCCCATGGCATACTATGCCTTGCGCTGTGCCCTTGTGCAGTTTTCTTCTTTCCTTTCCACAGCCACAAAATGCAATCATAATGAAAAAAGTAAACTGCCTGCTGACACTTGCAAGCCTTGCCGCCCTGCCCTTCGGCCTGACAGGCTGCAACAACGAAGAACCGACAACTCCCCCCGGAAATTCTCCGACACCTTACGTGACACAAGTATTTGACTTCCGTCCTGCCGTAGGACAATTCGTCAACCAGCTTCCTGAATACGAAGAAGGCGACACACAGGAAGACATGAACCGGAAAGTGCTGGAAGCCATTGGCGGCGAAGGCGAAGGCATGATTTCGCTGGGTGGATTCGGCGGATATGTCGTAGTGGGCTTCGACCATACGATTGAAAACAAAGCCGGACTGTGTGATTTCCGCGTACTCGGCAACGCCTTTTATGCAAACGGACAAACGGAATACGGCAGCAGCGAACCCGGGGTGATACAAGTGAGCTTCGATGCCAACAAGAACGGCAAGCCCGACGACACATGGTATGAAATAGCCGGAAGTTCGCACAACGGAACAGAATCATGGATTCAGCAAGCCGCCGAAGCCGGCAACGACACACAAACCATCCGCAACTACGAAATCACCTACTACCGCCCCGAAACCAATCCTACGGAAGCCACTAAAGAATACATCCGTTGGGAGGACAATCAGGGCAACAGCGGATACAAGGAAATGAACAGCACGCACAAGCAGCCCTACTACCCGCAATGGATTGACGAGGCGAAACTGACCTTCAAAGGTACACGCCTGCCGCAAAACGCTATCGACCTCAGCGGACAAGGCAACAACTATGCGCTCTACCGCTTTGCCTACGGATATGCCGACAACGAGCAGAATGCCAACGACGCTTCAGCCATCGACATCGACTGGGCTGTTGACGCAGAAGGCAATCCGGCAAACCTCCAGGGCGTAGACTTCATCCGCATCTATTCCGGAGTCAACCAGGAAAACGGCTGGCTGGGCGAATGCTCGACGGAAATCACCGGCGTTGCCGACCTTCACCTGCTCAACGTTTCCATCGCAAGCGAAAACATCAAAAAATAATCACTATAATCACATAAAGACATATGAAAAAAAATCTGTTTCTGAGCGCATTTTCCATTGCCGCTCTACTGTTCTTGGGAAGTTGCAGCAATGAGCCTGCCTCCTCTTTCTCCGTCACTACTGAAAACGACGAAAACACTCCAATCTTCATCACTCCCGACAAGGGATTCAGCATCACCTACACGGCTGAAAACATGAAGGCCGTCACTGCCGAGAACCTGCCGGAAGGATGGAGCGCCACAGTGAACGACGCCGAAAAGAGCATCACCATCACGGCGACTGCCGATGCTGAATCAAACGCAACCATTACCGTTTCGGCAACCGGACTCGACTCAAAGACATACAAAAGCGAACTGAAATTCTACTGTCTGAACTCGTTCGACAACCCTAACGGAACTTTCGTTCTCAACGAAGGAAACATGACCACCGAAAACGGCTCGCTCACCTACATCACTCCTGAAGGATATGTCGTTGACGACGCCTATAAGACAGTCAACGGAACGGAACTCGGAAACGTGGCACAGGACATGTCTGTCTGCAACGGAAAAATCTATGTCATCGCGCAGAACGGCAACGAAAATCCGAACGGAACAAAATTTGAAAACGACGGCATGCTCGTTGTCATGGATGCAAAAACGCTGAAAAAAGTACAGGCGTTTTCAAAAGAGGAACTGGCAGTGCTCGACTGGCCGACACACATCTCCGCACTCGACAACCAACACATTTTTATTCGCGACAATGAAGGTATCTACCGCTTCAACGCAGATACTAAAGAGCTGACTTTCGTCGAAGGCACTGAGGGTGCTCCGAAAAGCCAGTTCATTGTAATGAACGGCAATGCCTATACCTACAAAACCGGCATGCTTGGCGGTATCCTTGCCCTTTCCACTGAAAGCGACAAAGCAACCAAAACATCATTCCCGTTCAGCATCAAGTACGACATCAACGAAACGCTCGGTATCCGTGCGGCTGAAGACGGAAAAATCTGGGTTCTTGGATTTGGTTTTGGCAAAACATCCATCAGCAAATTCAATCTGCCCAACCGGGAAATGGAACAGCGCCTCATCAGCGTAAAACCGGCTGTCGGAAGTTCAGGCGTATCATTTGTTGCCAACGGCAATACCCTCTACTATGCCGACGGAACAGCCCTCTACCGCTACAACTTCACTGCGGAAGAAGAGAATGCCGAAGAATGGCTGGTTGACCTCTCAACGCTCGACAAAAACGCAAAATTGCTCTACAACGGCCTTGGCGTACACCCGCAGACCGGAAAAGTGTATGTCAACACACTGAAGTCAACGGCTCTTTACAACGAGAATGCCATCTGGGTGTTCGACTTCAACACCAGCAAAGACGCGCCGGAAGCAAAATATGAAAACTACACCAACTTCCCGGCAGGTTTCTATTTTCCTCAAAACTAACACTAAAAACAACCGAACATGACAATAAAACAATCCTTCCGATTCCTTTCGGTTGCAGCCATTGCCTGCACAGCCCTCACCGGCTGTAACAACGAAGAGCCCAAAGACAATCCGCCGACAACCCCTTTGGGCGGATATGCCGACCCGAAAGGGGTAATGATTCTCAATCAGGGAGCTTCCATAGAGAGCAGTTCACTCACTTACATCGCACCGAATGGTGAAGTGGAAGAAAAAGTGTATCAGAAAGTCAACGGCACTGCCTTCGGACACAATGCACAGGACCTCTACATGTATAACGGCAAACTCTATATCCTCAGCGACAACAACGAGGAAAACAACGCTCACGCCGGCGACGGAACACTGGTCATCGCCGATGCCGTTACACTGAAACGCGAGAAGGTATTCAAGCTCAAGGACCTTGTATACAAACGTCCGGAAGGCTCTTTGGACGAAAACGAATATCTGCCTCTCATTCTGCCTACAAGCAATATTGTAGTCGTAGACGAACAGAACATTTTCTTCTCCGACCAGAAGGCGCTGTTCCGCTTCAACAGTTTGGACGGAACGCTCACCATTCTTGAAGGCGGCTATCATTTCGGCAACCAGGGCAACACCATCGAATCCGTTGCATCGACAAGAGGCATGACCGTAATCGGCGACTGCGTTTACACCGGAGGCGGAGGCTTTTGGGCAACAACACGCCTGCTGGAATTCAAAAAAGACACGAACGAATCCACACGCGTCATCGAAGACCTCAATGGAGATTTCATCAGCGGAATATGCCGTACGGGCGAACGCGAAATCCTTCTCGCTACCTGCGGACGGGAAGGCAGCAACAAGAGCTACTTCTACTTCGTCAACATTGACACTTGGAACATCGTGAAAGAAATGCCGGTTGCAGCCGACATCAATGCAGACTACTGCAACAATTCCGGCATCACACTCGCCGGCGACTATGTGTACTTTGCTGCCGGAACAACCAAAATCAGCCGTGCGTCCATCAAAACGGGCCAAGTGGAAAAGAACTACATTGACATTCAGAAAGATGCGCCAAACGCCAATTTCCTGACTTGTAATGTAGTTGCCGATCCCACTAACCAGTATCTCTACGTTGCGGCATCGGAAGAATACTACGAATCGACCATTTCCAACAGCAATCTTCTGGTTTACGACTGTAACGGAGACACTCCAAAACTTGTCCAAAACATAGCCAACAAGACAAGCTATCCGGTCGGAATCTATCCGATGTCAAAATTCTATTGATAGAACGTCCCACCGCAAGGGGGACAGCCACAAAACATAAGAGCTCCTGCTTTAGCCTTTTGAGTGCTAAAAGCAGGAGTTTTTTTATTGCATCATATAAGGCGACAAGCGAATCTGCCCCGTTTTCAATTTTAATAACAATATCTATCCCAAACAGATTCGTCCTACCAGCCGGTCTTTCAAAAATTTGGCTAACTTTGTGCCCAAACTATAAGGCAAGAATCCGAACAGGAGCCTGCCCGTTGTAAATACCAATCCACAAACCGCAACATGGCAAAGAAAATATCAGCATTGCAACTTATGGCAGGTATTGCTGCCCTGTCATTCGGCTTCGCATCGTGCAGCACCGAAGAGCCTTCGCCCGAACCAGAACCGGAAGGACCCTCACCTTATGTGGCAAAAGTGTTCGACTACCGCCCTGCCGCTGGACAGTATGTCAACGTAATCCCTGAATACGAAGAAGGCGACACGCAGGAGGACATGAACCGTAAGGCCCTGGAAGCCATCTGCGGCGACGCCGACGGCATGATTTCGCTCGGCGGATTCGGCGGCTACGTTGTAGTAGGCTTCGACCATACGGTTGAAAACAAAGCCGGCTTGTGTGATTTCCGCGTGCTCGGCAACGCTTTCTACGCCACAGGACAATCGGAATACGGCAACAGCGAACCGGGAGTTATCCAAGTAAGCTGCGACACCAACCGTAACGGACAGCCCGACGACGCCTGGTATGAAATAGCCGGAAGCTCGCACAACGGAACGGAATCGTGGATTCAAAAAGCCGCCGACGCCGGCAACGACACGCAAACCGTACGCGACTACGAAATCACCTACTACCGGCCCGCAAGCACCCCGACGAAACCGACAAAGGAATACATCCGCTGGGAAGACAATCAGGGAAACAGCGGCTACCGCGCAAAGAACGACACCCACAAGCAGCCCTACTATCCGCAATGGATTGACGAGGAAAAGCTGACGTTCAAAGGCACACGCCTGCCGCAAAACGCCATTGACCTCAGCGGACAGGGCAACAACTTCGGACTTTTCCGCTTTGCCTACGGATATGCCGACAACGTGCAGAGCACGCTCGACTCCTCGGCCATCGACATCGACTGGGCAGTGGATGCTGACGGAAATCCGGCAAACCTGAAAGGTGTCGACTTTATCCGCATCTACACCGGCATCAATCAGGAAAACGGTTGGCTGGGCGAATGCTCGACAGAGATAGCCGGCATTGTCGACCTGCACATGTGCAACATCGTCATCGAGAGCGCAGGCATCAAAAAATAGCAGACAGCCACAGTCCGCATTCTCATCGGCAATATGCTGTTTTACACATAGATAGAGCAGTCGTAAAATTTTTCTAACAAAAAAATCCGCAAAAACACTTGCACAATTCAAAAATACACTCTATCTTTGCATCGCTTTTGGGACGAAAACAAAGTCTTTAAAGTTAGGATTGTCTTATGGTGTAATGGTAGCACTGCAGTTTTTGGTTCTGCCTGTCTTGGTTCGAATCCAGGTAAGACAACACAAAGGAGCGCTTCGGTGCTCCTTTTTTTATTTCCCAATCCATCCTTTTCCGCGTGGCGGTTGCGGAATTTTTCCACAGCGGATTCCACACTTATCCACACTTGCGGAAGGTTGCTAATTCCACAGTCTGAAATTCAAACGGCTGTATTTCACCCACTTGACAGATTTCCCCGAAATTTGGAACACCGTTTGCGTGATAATGTATGTTTAAAAACCTACTTACACATGAGAGTTAACGTACATTATTCACTTTTGGTTGGATTATTACTGTCTATCCTTCCAAATTCTACAATCTATGCCCAAGAGAGCAATGTCCTGACGGGATGCGTGCTCGATTCTAAGGGCGAGCCTCTGATTGGCGCCAGCGTCATTGTCAACGGTTCGAGTAGCGGCGTCATTACAGATGCAGACGGAAATTTCACTATTACAGCTTCTAAAGACGATGTTCTCACCGTTTCATATGTCGGTTTCCAGACTCGTGAACTGAATCTGGCAAGGAGAAGAAAAACCGGACCTATGAGAATTACCCTGATGGAAGACGTGCAGACGTTGAGCGAGGTGGTTGTCACCGCCATGGGTATTAAAAAGGACACGAAAAAACTGGGATACGCCGTGAGCACATTGAGTGCCGAGGACCTGACTCAGGCAGGTGCCACCAACTTTGCTTCGGCCATGTACGGCAAGGCACCGGGTGTCAGAATCAACCAGACACAAGGCGGTTCGGCAGGCGCTGTTTCCATCAACATCCGCGGGCTGACATCCATCACCGGCAACAACCAGCCTATCATCATTATGGACGGTGTGCCCATCCGTAACGGCGGTACGGGCAAAAGCACCGATTTTGCGGAGTTCGGCAACGACGGACGTATCCGCTCGAACGGTCTTGTGGACATCAATCCGGAAGACATTGAAAGCATCACCATCCTGAAAGGAGCGTCGGCCACTGCGCTCTACGGTTCGGAAGCCGCCAACGGTGCGGTAGTCATCACCAGCAAACGTGCCAAGACCGACAAGGTATCCGTTGATTTTACTGCCCAGGTAGCAGCCAACCTGACTGCCTATCTGCCGAAAGTGCAGAACGTTTACGGACCGGGTACCTACAACATCAACTACAGCGATTACGAAAAGCAGACCGGCGGATTCTATCTCCGCACCTACAACGGAAAGGAATACAAGAGCGTGCGCAGCACAACGCAGTCGTTCGGTCCGCGCTACGACGGCAGCGACGTGCTCTACTGGGACGGCACCATCCGCCCCTATCTCCCGCAGACCGACAATCCGTGGGAAGAACTGTTCCGCACGGGCTGGACACAGAACTACACGCTTGCCATCTCGAAAGGTTCGGACAACTCCAGCAACCGTTTCTCCTATACGTTTACCGATGAAATACCGAACGCCCTCACGGGTTCCTTCAACAAGCACAACTTCAAGCTCACCGGTTCCTACCGCATCGGCAAGCCGCTTACGATTGAATACTCTTTCAACTATATCATACAGGACATCAAGAACCGTCCGCAGACATCACTGGGACTTTACGGCAGTTTCAGCAACGCGTTCTCGACGTTCCTCGACATTCCTTATCTGAAACGCACCTACGTGACAAGCCTCGGCTACAAAAATACGTTCGTGGGCGGCGATGCCACACTGACTCCTGACGAAGCATGGGCCTACGACCCGAACTATCTGACCGGTGTGAGGGATATGTTCTGGAACATGTACCAACAGAACAGCAAAGAAACGGAAAACCGTCTGATTGGCATGGTCCGTCCTACGTTCCAAATCACTCCGTGGCTGAACCTGCGCGCACAAGTCGCAACCGACATCACGGATTCAAAACAGACTCTGGAAAAGAACACGGAACGCCCGAACTCGCTCTACGACCCGAGCGGCAGCTATCAGGCCATCAACCGCCGCTACGACATTGTCTACGGCGACGTGATGCTCAACTTCTTCCGCACGTTCAACCGCTTCGACCTCAACGCCACTGTTGGCTGGACAGGACGCTACGAAAACATGCACAATCTCAGCGTCTCGACCAACGGAGGACTTTCGACGGAAAACTGGTTTGACCTCAACGCCAGCCGCTATCAGGCAACAGCCAGCCAGCAACGCATGGAACTGCTCAAAACGGGATATATGGGAACCGTTTCGATGGGCTGGGACAATTACCTGTTCCTCGAACTGACCGGCCGTCAGGAACGCTCGTCGACACTGAAATCGCAAAGTTTCTTCTATCCTTCCGCCAACATGAGCTTCCTGTTTACGGACGCCTTCAAAATGCCTTACTGGTGGAATCTCGGAAAGCTCCGTCTGTCGTACGGTATCGTGGGTAACGCTCCAGAAACGTATGCCGCCAACATCGTCTACGAGCAGGGGTCGGACAACGGATTTACCTGGAACACGGTCCCGACATCGCTCGGCAACGCCAACATCCGTCCGGAAAAGAAATATGAATACGAAATCGGTTTTGAAAGCCGCTTCCTCAACAACCGTCTGGGCTTCGACGTGGCCTACTACAACAACATCGTCAAGGACCAGATTCTCTCTACTCCGCAACCGTCAAGCTCTGGTGCGAAATATGTGCTGATGAACGTGGGCGAGGTTGCCAACCACGGTTGGGACATTTCGCTTACCGCCACTCCGGTGCTCACGCGTGATTTCCGCTGGGACATCACCGCCACCTACGGCATCTACCGCAACAAGGTACTGAAACTTGCCGACGGCGTTCCCTATCTGGAAATAGCCAACATCGGCGGCAGCGGTGCCAAGATTCAGGCTGTGGCAGGACAACCGATGGGCGACATCTACACGCAAGTGCCGCAACGCAATGAAAACGGCGAATGTCTCGTTTCCGACAACGGCCTTTACCTCAACCAGTCGGAACTGCAAAAGGTTGGAAATATCAACCCCGACGGTGTGGGCGGATTGTTCAACTCGTTCTCCTACAAGAACTTTACGCTCGACTTCAGCATTGACTTCCGCATCGGTGGCGATGTCATCAACGAAATGAACCAGTATGCCATGGCTCAAGGTCTTACGCCGGAATCTCTGAAATACCGCGACACGGCTTCTGGAGGTCTCTCCTATTACTATCCGGGCGACAACAACAGTGGTGCAGTTCCGGTTCGGGTTGACCCGTCGACTACTGCCGGTCCGAACGGCGAGCGCGTGTACCACGACGGTATCATCCTCCCGGGTGTAGTGGCCTCAACCGGCAAGCCGAACGACCGCATCATCCCCGCAGCCTATTACTACAACATGACCTACAACTGGGGAACAAGCTCCGAACAGCTGACTTACGCCAACTCTGTTTTCGACAACACCTATGTGAAGCTCCGCGAGCTGAACCTCAGCTACCGTCTGCCGTCGAAAGCCGTCGAAAAGTTGGGAATGTCGAACCTCACCTTCTCGGTATTCGGACGCAACCTCTTCTATTTCTATAAGGCATTGAAGAACTACGACGCGGAATCGTCGGTCGGCACGTCATGGTCCAGCCAGGCAATTGTCGGCAACTCTACCGCCGCCACCCGTTCGTTCGGCGTAGCCATCCGTGCAAGTTTCTAACCTCTAATCATTTTCAGAAAATATGAAACGCAAACTATCCATCATATCCTTAGGCATTCTGCTTTCGCTGGCAAGCTGTACGGATGCCGACTTCGACAGCAAATATGAAGACCCGTCGAAAGTGACGTCAGTCACTATCAGCAACCTCATGGTTGGCGTGTTCCAGAAATCAAAGGACTACGACACCCACACCTACAACCGCTATTTCGGTTTCGACTCGCAGTTTGTGGGCAAATACGCCCAGACTTTCGGGTTCACCTACTCCAGCAGCATGTACACCCCCGGCTATATTCCCTACATCGACAGCCAATGGGACAACCTCTACTCCGCCCTCACGCAATACCGCATGATGGAAAACCTCTACAATGCGGAAAACGAAAGCCAGAAGGCACAGAACGAAGCGTTCATGCTGGCAGCAAAGGTGCAGATTTACGATTATTTCTCCGCCACCGTCGACATTTTCGGCGACATGCCTTTCAGCAAGGCGTGCACGTTTCCGATAACCAACGACGTGCAGCAGTCATACGCCCCTTACGACAAGGCGGAAGACATCTACCGCACGATTTTGGAAGACCTGAAGACAACAGCTCCGCGATTCCGTGAAGTGGCCACACCCCGCGACTTCACCACGCAGGACTTCATCAATAACGGAGACCTCGACAAGTGGGAACGCTATGCCAACAGCCTGCGCCTGCGTCTGGCCGTCAGAGTGTCGACACAGGGCGCACTGGCCGAACTGGGCCGCGAGCACGTGAAGGACATTCTCGAAAATCCCGGCAAATACCCGCTCATCGAGGAGCAGACAAACAATGTGTTCATCGTCAACCAAAAATCAGGACAGCTTAATTTCACTGCCGGTCAGGGACTGGGCGACTGGGTGACCAACCGTCAGGCATCAGGTGCCGTCATCGACCGCATGCTGAGCAACGGCAACTACGACATGAACAATACCACCAACCCGAACACGGGAACTTATGTTGCCGGAACCGACGACCCGCGTATCCTGCTCTACTACAACCCGGTGAGCATCACCAACAAAAACACCGGAAAGACCGACGAGAAACGCTATCTGGGTACCGACCTTACCGTAGCCGACGAAACGACGGAATACTACAACTCACAGGCAACCGACGAATTCGGCAACACCGGATTCTCGCAAATCACACAGAAGGGATTCTTTTGGGAAAACGACAAGTTCGACATGCTGATTATGTCGTCGCCTGAAATCCATTTCCTCAAAGCGGAAGCCTACCTTATGGGATATGGCGTAACGAAGGACGAAGCCAAGGCAAAAGAAGAATTTGTGAAAGCCGTCAGCCAGTCCATCAACCTGTTCTACTACTACGATTCTATCAGTACCGGCGAAAATTCCCGTCAATATGAAGCCCCTACGGCTGAAGCCGTTACCGCCTTTGCCGAAAGCCGCTGGGCGAGTGAAAAATATACGGACAAGCTCGATGCCGTCATCACGCAGAAATGGCTGAACTTTGCCCTGCTTGCCAGCCGTGAAGCATGGGCCGACCTCCGCCGCACGAGCTATCCTTCGGGTCTCGTCTTTCCGGAAGTGGCAGGCACTATTCCCAATGTGCCCAACCGCTGGAAATATCCGACAACAGAAATGAACTATAACCCCTATTATAAGGACGTCCGCGACAAGGACACATACTACACAAAACTATTTTGGGCAAAATAACTGCAAATAAATCCTTGTTTACTCCGAACTCCGCCGGCCGGGAAGCATCCCGACGGCGGAGTTTTTTCGTCCGACCGATTCGAAGTTGCAAAAAAAATGCACTACATTTGTCGTCAGTGAACACTGACGCCTTCACAGGCGTTTATAACGTAGAAAATAACAACCGCCGGAAAGACCGGCCAGTAAAAAACAGAAAATTATGATTCGTTTAAACGTATTTATTCAAGTAGAAGAGGCAAACCGTGCCGCAGTGTTGGAAGAAGCAAAAGCATTGACTGAAGCATCTTTGAAGGAAGAAGGTTGCGTGGCTTACGACATTTTTGAAAGTGCAACCCGTCCTGACGTAATGATGATTTGCGAAACATGGAAAGACGAAGAAGTGCTTGCCGCACATTCCAAATCACGCCACTTCATTCTCCATGTTGGAAAAATCGAGAAATTGGCAAAAATGAAATTGGAAAAATTCAATTTCTAATCCATATATCAGGATGAAACGTATTCTTTTCATTTGCAGCCTGTTGACAATTGTGGCAACAGGCTGCAAAAGTTCTCGCCCGGCAGCTATAGGATTCAGCCCTGACGAGCACGGTTGCAACGCAGCGGCCGGCTACCAGTGGTCGGAAGCCAAGCAGGACTGCATACGTGTCTGGGAAGCCGGCACACGCCTTTTTGCCCCCGACGGCAGCAACAGCATGACACCGCCAACGCTCATCCTCTCCGATGACAGGAAGAAAGCGGAAATCATCTATCCCAACGGCTTCCGTCTTCTGCTCACAGCCGAAAGCGACAACCTTTGGACCACCGGCGACTACCGCCTTACGCTTGCCGACTCCGAGTGGACACTCTTCCAAAACGGAAAAACGCTCCTCCGTTCTTTAAAGCCAACGGAATAGACCGGAGTTTAGACAATACAAAAAGTGTAATTACAATTTGTGTTATTACACTTTTTGTATTATTTTTGTTCAAAACAGAAAAATTGGCTATGGAAACTCCTTTTGTATTCGGAAAAATTGCAACCGACAAGAATTTCACCGACCGTGAACAAGAAACAAGCTATCTGGTAACCAACTTCAAATCCCTCATCAATACGATTATCATATCGCCAAGAAGATGGGGCAAAAGTTCGCTTGTCAACAAAGCTGCACAATTGGCAACAGCCGACGACAGCCAATTAAGGATTTGCCATATCGACCTTTTCAATGTCCGTAGCGAAGAGCATTTCTATTCCCTACTGGCACAAAAAATCATTGTCGCCACTTCATCAAAATGGGAAGAAGCCATCGAAAATGCAAAAACATTTTTCTCCCAACTCATTCCCAAAATTACTATTGGGACAGATCCTACAAACGAAATTTCAATTGATTTCGATTGGGAAGAAGTAAAACGAATCCTGACGAAGTTCTCAACCTCGCTGAAAAGATTGCCAAGGAGAAAAAATTAAAAATAGTAGTATGCATTGACGAATTTCAGAACATTGCAGAATTTACCGACCCTGATTATTTTCAAAAAAAACTTCGTTCGCATTGGCAACTGCATCAGCACGTTGCCTATTGCCTGCACGGAAGCAAACGGCACATGATGCTGGAAGTTTTCACCAATTCTTCGAAGCCTTTCTACAAATTCGGCAACCTGATGTTTCTGAATAAAATTGAAACGACTTATTTGGTAGACTTTTTCAAAACCCGTTTCCACGAAACAGGCAAGCAAATAAACGACGAAGCGGCTTTGTTGATTGCAAAACTGAGCGACAATCACCCTTACTATGCCCAACAACTCGCCCAGCTCTCCTGGTTGCGTACTTCTGACTGCTGCACAGAAACAATCGTCAAAGAAGCGCACTCCTCATTGGTTGAACAGCTAAGCCTACTATTTGCTACCATTACAGAAACGCTCACGACACAACAACTCAATTTCCTCCATGCACTGATTTCCGGGGAAAAAGCCATCACATCGACGGAAACCATGCATAGATATAGAATCTCGTCACCGACATCCGTCGCACGTTCAAAAGCGGCCCTTATCAAAAACGACATTTTGGACAACGTTGCCGGTACACTGTCATTCCAAGATCCTATCTACGCCTATTGGCTGAAAACAGAGTATTTTGGTAATAAGTAAAAAGCAACAATCCCCGTTTCGGTCTAACACTGAAACGGGGATTGTTCAATCTATTCTGTCCGTAAAACTATTTTCCTCCCTGGGGAGCTCCTCCGCCTTGCTGCTGGTCGCCGCCGGCTTTCACATCGTCGTTAGTGATGCTGCGCGCAGTCTGTTTCACCTGTGCTTTCAAATCGCCGAAACGCCAACTGATGCTGATTCCGTAGCGCATCGTAGAATAGTCGACCGTGGAAATATTGCGGAACGTATCCGTAATTGTCTCATTCTTATAGCTCATCTTGTCGCTGAAAAAGTTGGAAACATGCAGCGACACGTTCAAGCGCTTTTCTTTCAGGAAACCTTTCGACAGGCTTGCACCGTAGTAATAGTAGCTTCCGGATTTTCCCTGCAACATCACGCGCGGGCTGCCACCACCTCCAAACACGCTCAGATTCAAATCCCATGGCAACGTCTGCTGGAAATTGACAAAGCCGTTGGCATCAAAACCGCTGTTCTCGGCATTCAGTTCCACACTGCGGAAATCGGCATACGAAGAGGAAGCATTGACCGACAGACGGGTTTTCACGCTCGGATTCCAGTTCGCCCACAACGAAAGTCGTGCCTTCTTCGTCTTGCCCACATTACGGAAAGTTGATTCCATAATGTCGCCGTTCATAAACGAATAGCCCTCAATGCCATTGTTGACAAACATATAGCTCAACGTGGCGTTGATATTGAATTTGGCTGAGAAGCTGCCGTAAGTCAGACTGACATTGTGCGACTTTTCGGATTCCAAATCCGGATTACCATAACTCACCACATTCGGATTGCTCGTGTCGCGGAACGGGTTCAGATACCAGATGCCCGGGCGGTTGATGCGCATATTGTAGTTCAGCTTCAGGTTGGAAGCCGGAGTAATCATATAGGCAAGATTGGCCGACGGCACTACATCGTCGAAACCGGCATCGAAATTCCGTTCGGGAGTAAGCGCATAGGCCACGTCGGTAAACGTGTGTTCGTAACGGACTCCGGCCTTGAAACCCAATTTTTTCCATTTCAACTGATAGTCGGCATAGACAGCGGCAATGCTCTGTCGCTGGTCGTAGTCGGACGACATGGCCTGATTTTCCGTTCTTGTCCCATCACCCAAAATGTCGTAATATTTCGAGTCACTGGCATTCTGTCGGAAAATATACTTCAAGCCGGCATCCACATAGTGCATATCGGTGATTGGGTTCACATAGTCCACCTGTCCGGTATGTTCCATCGTGTGCGCCCGCTTGTCGAAATACTGGTCGGTCAACGTAAACGGCACATCCGTCAAATCGGCATAGTCGCTCAATGTGGAATTGTTGTTCGGCGAATTGTTGAACTTGTAGGAAACGGTGAGGAATTCACCCTTGCGCTTGAACGAATGTTGATAATCGACATCCACTCCGACATTTCCGAATTCCATACGAGTGTCGGTCAGCATATTGTAGCTGTAAATCGGTTTTCGCTGCACATCCTCCATTTTCGTCAACGTCGATCCGTCGGTGTTATATTTCCCGTCGAACAGATTTAGTGAAAACGTCAGCAAGTTCAACGTATCCATTTCGTAGCTTCCCTGAATGTTGGCAAACTGGAAATTACCCTTAGTGTCGTTAGTACCCAACGTAGAAAGGTAGCGGGAATCGTCGCTCGTAAAGTTCTCGCGCAAACTGGTAGAATAGGAATCCGTAGGCATCTGATGGTTATAGGAATAGTTGACGGACATTGTGAATTTTCCATACTGCACCGTTCCGTAGCCATAGGCATTCACATCCCTGTTAGTCACCCCCGTACCCAACGAAACATTGTAACCCTGCATTTTCATGTCGGTCGTGACAATGTTCAGAATACCACCCACTCCCTCGGCATCATATTTTGCACCGGGGTCGGTAATGACTTCTATCGACTTTATGGAACTTGCCGGCAGGCTGCGAAGTACTTCCTTCGGATTGTTGCTCATCAGCGTGTTCGGCTTGCCGTTGACATATACCTTAAAGCTGCTTGAACCGTTAAGCTGAATATTATCCTCGCCGTCGACAGTCACCATCGGCACTTTCCGGAGCATTTCCAATGCCATATTGGTCTGCGCGTCGGGGTCGTCCTTCACGCTATAGCTGATTTTGTCAATCTCCGCCTTTACCAACGGTTTCAGCGCCACGACATCCACCCCTTTCAGCACGACTGACGATTCAGCCGTGTAGAGCGTGTCGAGGTCGGCTGTCCTTACAGCTGCCGAAACGGAAAAACGACGGTCCACCGTCTGTTTTCCCAGCGAGCTGATGGTCAGCCGATATTCGCCCGGTTTCGGAAGGGCTTCCTTAAATTTTCCGTCATTGTCGGTCACACCCACTTTCAGAGGCTTTTCACTGTTTCCGGCCGGAAATATGCGGACCGTGGCATAGGGTTCACTCTCATTCAGCAAAGAATCCACAAGCACGCCTTTTACAAAGTAATCATTCTGCGCAACTGCATGTTGTGATGCGCCCAACAGACAGGAACACAACACAATTTTGGCTATTCCATTCATCGAGGTTTGTATTTTTCCGTCAAAAGTAATAGATTACCCCCAAAGCACAACGCATCAAGTATAAAAAAATCAAAAAATTCACACTGCCCTTGACCATGTTTTCCGCTCACACTAAATTTGCATCACTCTACATAGAAAAAAGCTATTATGATACACTTTGAATGTGACTACACCGAAGGAGCCCATCCTGCCATCATGCAGCGGCTCTGCGAAACGAATATGGAACAGACTGCCGGATACGGCAACGACCCCTACTGCGAACATGCCGCCGAACTCATCCGAAAACTTTGCAATGCCCCTGCCGCCGGAGTGCATTTCCTCGTCGGAGGAACACAGGCCAACAAAACCGTCATCGCCGCTACGCTCCGCCCCTATCAGGGTGTGATTGCCGCCGACAGCGGACATATTGCCGTACACGAAACGGGAGCAATCGAATCGACCGGACACAAAGTGCTGACATTGCCGGACACCGACGGAAAAATCACGGCAGAACAGGTGCGTGACCTTTGCCGCGCCCATGCCACCGACCCCGACCAGGAACACTGCGTACAGCCGGGGATGGTCTACATATCTTTTCCTACGGAAGTGGGAACACTCTATACGAAAGACGAGTTGGAAGAACTGAGCGAAGCCTGCCGCGAATATGACCTGCCGCTGTTTGTCGACGGCGCACGAATGGGCTACGGACTGACAGCCGAAGGCAACGACGTGACTTTGGCCGACATTGCCCGCCTGAGCGACGTGTTCTACATCGGCGGAACAAAAGTAGGCGCACTTTTCGGCGAAGCCATCGTCATCACCGACAGCGACATCGACAACTGTTTCCGCTATATGATAAAACAGACTTCCGGACTGCTTGCCAAAGGCCGTCTGCTGGGAGTGCAGTTCACCACGCTGCTTGAAAACGGACTCTATACGGAAATCGCCCGCCATGCCAATGAACAGGCTATGCGCATACGGAAGACATTGGAAGCCAAAGGCGTAAAAATGCTTAACGCGTCGACCACCAATCAGCAGTTTGCGCTGATGCCCGACGAAATGCTCCGCCGCCTGTCGGACAACTTTATTTTCTCAATATCGAATGCCGAGGTAGGCAAAGGGCTGACACTCATCCGCATCTGCACCAGCTGGGCAACCACCGACGAGGCTGTAAAACAATTGATTACTGAAGTACAGAATTGTTAAATCACACGGTTCTGCCACTTGCCGCTCTTCATATAGCGGTAGCAAAGCACGAACATTGCCGCACCGTAGACCCATTCCGAAGTCCATGCCCAGGCAACGTCGATGCGAAGAATAAGAATCGTGATGGTTATGTATATCATATACACCACCAGCGCTATCAGTTCGAGGCCGAATGCCGTTTTTGTGTTGCCCGAACCGGAAACGCTGTTGAAATAAACATTGGCAGGAATGATGACCGCATACGAGGCACACATCACCCACAATGACGGAACAGCCGCTTCAATCAGTTCAGGAATATCGGTGTAGATAGCGATAAACAGCTGAGGAAACAACGAGAAAACGGCAATCAACGGAACAATAATGGCAAAGGAGAGCTTGACGTGACGTTTTATGACTTCACCGACAAGCTCTTTTTTTCCGGCTCCGATGATGTTGCTCACCAGCGAACTGCAAGTGGAAGCAAATGCCACGACAATCATAAACAGGAATCCCGACAGACTGCGAATCACGTTAGTGATGGCAAGGGCACGTTCGCCAAGATGCTCAATATATACGAAGAAGATGAACCATGTGGAAAGTGAAATAAAGTTCTGCACCATAATCCACAAGGCCACATTCAGAATTTTCTTCAGTTCCGGGAAATTCACCCGCGGCACGATATTCAATCCGTATTTGCGATAGTCGATGCGGCTGCGCGTATAGACAATGAAGAACACCAGTGAAACCAGTTCGGCCAGCGACGAACCCATCGCCGCTCCAGCAATGCCGTAGGCAGGAAAGCCCAGTTTGCCGAACACGAGAATATAGTTGAACACCACATTCGAAAGGACCATCACTATAGAATTGAGTGTCAGTGTTTTTGTCTGTGTCGTACCGACATAGAAGGCACGGAACATGGCACAGGCAAACGAGAAGAAGAAGCCATAGACACGCCAGTCGATATAGTCGACCGCCTTCTCACGCACCTTGTCGGAAGCAATCATCCACGACAGGATTTCGTCGGAAAAGAGTTGCGACAACGTGAAAAACAGCGTCGCCAGTCCCAACAGAAAAAACAGTCCCTGATAGAACACGCCGCCAATTTGGGCGTAGTTACCCTCTCCGTTTCGCCGCGCCATCAGAATCTGCGCACCGATACTGAAACCGAGCCCCGCCATGAATATCACCAGAAAATATACGCCGGCAATGGCCGAAGCACCCAGCTCGATTTCGCCTACACGTCCCATGAAAGCAGTGTCGGTCAAACCGATAAGCTGTTCCATCACCAGACTAATCAATATCGGATAAGCTATCAACCAGATTTTTTTATACGAAAACTGTTCCATACCGCAACTTCATTTAAACAAGGTTTCAATTCGACTGCAAATTTAGGAAATATAAATCAGTGAAAAAAATTCTCATTTTTTTCTTACCTTGGTGCAACTTTTCGGGTGTGTCGTCACGTCTAATGTACAGAAAACCGAAAAAACCAACAAACAAAAACGATATGAAACGATTTCTTATTTTTGCAGTAATGGCGTTTGCCCTTTTGATGGCAATGCCGGGAGTAGCAGCCGAAAAAGCAGACAGTGCAGCCATCGCCGCTGCCGATTCCATCCGTCAGGCAGAACTGACATCCACCATCCAGGACATTGTCCATCAGGAAATGAACAAAACTGACAACGATTCGGGATCCGTTGAAGAAATTCTTGCCCTGATGATTCCATTGGCGGCCATTATCATGCCGTTCCTGTTGGCTTGCGCAGTTGTTGCCATCGCTTTCTGGCATACTACCAAACGCCGCCGCATGAAATACAACATGGTGGAAAAAGCCATCGAAAACCATTACCAACTGCCGGAATACGTGTTCTACGAACAGCCGAAACCCATTTCTAAAACAGCCACCCTCGGTTTGGCCTGTACCATTATGGCAGTGGGAGTAGGTGTGACACTGTTCTTCATCATCAACGGTGATATAGAAGTGGCCGCACTTTGCTCCATGATTTTCCTGATTGGGCTGGGTAAACTGGTGGTCTATCTTGTGGAACGCAAGAACAACAATAAAAAAGAAGAAGAAAATCCATCCGAAACGCAACCCGTAGCAGAAAACAACGACAATGCTTTCAAAGATTGAGGAACTTAAACTGGTCACCCGATGCACGCTGTTTGACGACCGCGACGCATTCGGGCGGCTTGTTGAAGAGTATCAATCGGAAATGCGACGATTTTTCCTGAACATGAGCGGAGGCAATGCCGCCTTAAGCGACGACCTCGCGCAGGAAACGTTTCTGAAAGCCTACCTGTCGATTCGGGGCTTCAAGGGACTGTCGAAATTCAAGACCTGGCTCTACCGGATAGCCTACAACGAATACTACGACTGGGCACGGAAACGGAAAGAGGAACTGGGCGACAGCGAGGATGCCACCGCTTTCCGCGACGAACCGCCCGACAACAGGGAACGCACCGACGATGCCCGCATGGACGTGGCAGTGGCACTGAAAGCCCTGAACGAAACGGAACGGAGCATCATCATACTCTTCTACATGGAAGACAAGCCGATAAAGGACATTGTGGCGATTACTTCGCTGCCGGAAGGCACAGTGAAATCCCACTTGTCAAGAGCAAAAAACAAACTTGCCGACTTCCTCGGCAGGAACTGAAAAAAACAGAACGGACTATGAACAAAAATATCGATGACAACGAACTTCGCCAACTGCTGAAAACCGGACGGCAGGAAGCGCCGGAACATCCTTTTTTCAAAAGAAAGGTGATGAACCGTCTGCCCGAAAGCAAAGGAAAGAACTACAGTGGACTGATGTGGGCGGTCTACATCGCCGTGCTGCTCGTATGCGCCGGCTTCTGGACATATTACGGTCTCACCGCCGACCTGTCGCAACTGCTCACATTCGACAACGGCAAACTCAATGCCGACCACTCCACGCTTTTAGGATTCGCCATGCTGGTAGGAATAACCGGTTTCACCGTCTGGCAAATCTACCAACTGGCATCAGAATCCGACAAATAACAGAAACAGAGCTTTCTCATATACACGTCACACCCCGAAGTCTCCACCATTGGGACTTCGGGGTTGTTTTTTCCAAGGCTGTCAATCACCATAAGTTAGTAGCCCTACTCCTATTTTTACCGATTTCATGCGATTGAAAAGATTTTCGCGGGACAATAATTTTGTCCCCAAGAAATGTGAGACATGAATGTATAGAACAATCGTATTGATAGTAATGGTATGGACGGCATGCGGCCTTGCCCTGTCGGCAAAAACGCGCTATGCCTTGTCGGGAATTGTCACTGACAAGGACACGCGGGAAACGCTGCCGTTTGCAACGGTTTTGCTGAACGGAAAAGCGGAGCGGTACACGATGACGGATGCCGACGGGCTGTTTCATTTCGCAGGACTGGAAAACGGCGACTATATCCTCACCGTAAGCTATGCCGGCTATTCAAAAAACACTGTCGGGTTAACCCTGACAGCCAACCGCCTTATAGAAATAGAACTGGAACAGAACATGGAATTGCAGGAAGTGACCGTGACGGCAAAAGAAGCCAAAGGTACGGTCACCACCTCACGCATCGACCGCACGGCCATGGAATTTCTCCAGCCGACAAGCCTTTCCGACCTGATGGAACTCCTCCCCGGCGGCATTTCAAAAGACCCGAATCTGAATTCGGCAAACACCATCGGACTGCGTGAAACGGGAACGCTCGACTCAAAAGGCAATGCCACGACGAACAACGACTACAGCATTTCGTCGCTCGGCACGCTGTTTTTAGTGGACGGAGCCCCCATCAACACGGATGCCAACCTTCAATACTCTCCACTGTCGGCCGTACAGAGCACTATCGGCGGCAGTACGACAGAAGACCGCCGCAACGTGACGAACCGGGGCGTGGACATGCGCAGCATTTCGACCGACGACATTGAGAGCGTGGAAGTGGTGCGGGGAATTCCTTCCGCGGAATACGGCAATCTGACCAGCGGCATGGTGAAAATCAACAAAATTCGCCGCGAAACACCTTTCACGGCACGCTTCAAGGCCGACGGCTACAGCAAGCTGGTGTCCGTTGGCAAAGGACTGAAACTGGGGAGAAACGGCTCCATCCTCAACATCGACGGCGGAATACTGGACGCAAAGCCCGACCCTACCGACAACCTCGAAAACTACCGGCGCGCAAACGCATCGCTCCGGCTGACACATACCGTCAGAAAGGAAAAAGCGGAAATCCGCATCACCTCATCCGCCGACTACACGGGTTCGTTCGACAACAGCAAACAGGACCCTAACCTCAACTACGGAAGGATTGACGAATACAAATCAACCTACAACCGCATTTCACTGACCAACAATTTCACGGTACGCCCGCACCGTGAATATTTTTTTAAGGAATTTACGTTCAATTCGTCCGTTTCGCAGCAAATCGACCGGCTGGAACAGTGCCGGCTGGTTGCCCCGCAACGCTACGGCATTGTGCCGACCTCCACGGAAGAAGGCGTACACGATGCACACATCGTTTTTTCCGAATACATAGCCGACTATCTCACCGACGGAAAGCCTTTCAACGCTTTTGCCAAAGCAAAAGCCCTGTTCGGTATACAGACGGGAAGCGTCGACAACCGTTTTCTCGCCGGCGCGGAATGGAACTACTCCAAGAATTTCGGGAAAGGTCAGGTGTACGACCTCTACAAACCGCTGTCCGTGTCCGGATGGGGAGCGCGCCCACGTGCCTATAGTTCGATTCCCGGCATACAGAATTTTTCGGCATTTCTGGAATACAACGCCACCGCCACTGTCGGCAACCACCGTCTGGAACTTCAAGCCGGCCTCCGTACAGTCTCGCTGCTCGGACTTGACCGCCGCTACGAAATGCAGGGGAAAATCTATCTTGACCCACGCGCCAGTCTGAAATGGAGCCTCCCGTCGATTTCCGTCGGAGGCGAACCGCTGCGGCTTGCTGTTGTGGGCGGCATAGGAAAAACAACGAAAATGCCCACTCTCAACTACCTCTACCCCGACCTGCACTACAACGACATAACGGAACTCAGCTACTACGACATCAACCGCCCCGCGGAATACAGCCGCTTCGTGGTCCGTTCCTACATTCAGGACCCGACCAACTACAATCTACGACCGGCAACGAACCTGAAAAAGGAAATTCGCCTCGACGTGGCATTTGCCGGCAACGAACTGTCGGTAGGCTATTTCCGCGAAAACATGAATTCGGGTTTCCGCTATATGGCGGTATTCGCGCCCTATTCCTACAACGATTACGACGAAACAGCCATCGATGCCGGCGCACTCACCGGGAAACCCTCGCTGGACAACCTCCCCTTCACGACCCGCACTAAGCTCGACGGATACACGAAAGCGGACAACGGAAGCCGCCTGGACAAGGAAGGTGTGGAATTCCAGTTCACATCCGTGCGTATCCGTCCGCTGCGTACCCGTATCAACCTGAACGGAGCCTGGTTCCGTTCCACCTACACCAACAGCCTGCCGATGTTTTCTACCGTATCGGCTGTCGTCGACAATGTTGTCATACAGGACCGCTATGTGGGCCTCTACGACTGGAACGACGGACGCATCAACAACACGCTGACTTCCAACCTCATGCTTGACACACAGATTCCCGAATGGGGGCTGATATTCGCCACATCGGTACAATGCGTATGGTTTGTCAAAACCCGCCTGATGGAAAAGAACGGCATACCGACTGCCTATATGGATGTAGCCGACGGACAGGTGCATCCTTACACCGAAGAATCGGCGGCCGACATCTACCTGCGCCATCTTATCAAGGACTATAACGCCGACTCGTTCCGCGAACAGACGGTGCCGTTTTCAATGAACGTCAACCTGAAGGCCACGAAAGCCATCGGGAAATGGATGCGGCTGTCGTTTTTCGCCAACAAAATAATTGACTACACTCCCGACTACTATTCCAACGGCCAGCTGATCCGCCGGAACGTCAGTCCCTATTTCGGAGTAGAAGCATCATTTACCCTTTAACAACCCGCCAAGCTATGAACAGAATAAAAAAAAGCATTTTCCGCACAACGTCCGCCCTGCTTCTTCTGTCAGTGGCGACAGCTTGCGAAACAAAGAAAGAACTGCCGTACTTCCCTACGGCCATCGAAATAGTCCGTCCTGCCGACATCGCCAATCTGACGATTGAAAGCGAACGGCTCACATTCCGCAACGTGGCCAACGGAACCGTGACGGAATTTACCTCCACAGCCGGCATCGAACTGCCTACCGGACTTTATGAATGCAGCTACGAAGCCGACGTGACTTATGTCAACAACCCTTCCGAAGGTTCTGCCGGAGAGGGCAACGCTGACGAAGGAGCCACAGTGAAAGGCCGTCTGGTAGGCGGCATCGAGTCGATGGAAGTGACCGGCGGCAACCTTGCGTTCTCCATCACCACTTCACTGGTGCTCGACAATGAAGACTTCATCATCGAAGAAATTTTCTTCACCGGCACGCTGCGCAGCTCCGGTTCGCAGTACTACGGCGACAGTTATGTAAAAATCTACAACAATACTGACAAGGTGCTGTATGCCGACGGACTGGCTTTCTGTGAATCAAAATTCACCTCCACGCAGTATCTCGCTTACACTCCCGACTTGCGGAAAAGCGCCATGACCGTCCATGCCATCTACGTAGTTCCCGGCAGCGGAAAGGAGCATCCTGTACAGCCGGGCGAATCGCTCGTCATCTGCGACACGGGCATTGACCACCGCAACGCCAACCCCAACTCGTTCGACCTGAGCAATGCCGGGTTTGAATGGTATGACGTTTCTACCAATCCGAGTCAGACTGACATCGACAGTCCGACTGTACCGAATTTGGACAAGTGGTATTGCTACACACAATCCTATTTCGTACTCCACAACCGAGGATTCAAGTCGTATGCCCTGGCACGCATTCCCATCGCGAAGGAACAGTATCTGAAGGACTACTATTACAGCTATGACTATACGCTCGTCCTGCCTTCGGGCACATTCCCGATGACACAGTCGGCCTACAAGCTGCCGAACGAATGGATTGTCGACGGCGTGAACTGTAGTGTGGAAGCTGCCCGCGAGTGGAACATCCTGCCCCCGACCGTCGATGCCGGCTGGACCTACTGCGGAAAAACGGACGGCGACAAAACACGCTATTTCAAAAGCGTCCGCCGAAAAATGCTCTACCTGACAGCCGACGGACGTCGGAAGCTCAAAGACACGAACAACTCCACCAACGATTTCAACCCGGAATGTGTGCCTTCTATCATCGAACTGCAACAGTCAGCCATTGATGCGGCAGGCACAAAAGCCACTACCGTCACCTATGATGGCGTACAACCCGTTAAACAATAAACGCTTATGAGAACAACGACCGTACTTTTCCTCCTGTGCACGCTGACCACGGTTACGGCGCAGAACGATTCGCTCCGGCAAAAAGGCATATTCGACCGCATGCTCCGGAACAGCGAATGGAAACACAATGCGCCTGAAACGGTGTATGCCAATCCGGCCATGATGTCCGGACGCTATGCCTGTACGCTCAACGAATTGCAGGCAGGATGGTACAGCCGCCGGGAACAACAGGCCATCGTGACACAGGAAGGCAACGGAGAGTCTGTCGGGTTTGCATCCGCCAATGCCTATATCCGCAAAGGGAAAAACGACATTTGGGGCAAGGCAGCATATACAAACGGAGTCCGCCGGAATGTGGGCTACAACGAAACATCCGACTATCGGCTGCTCTATCCGTATGTGACTGCCGACCTAATCGGGGGAAGCTCCAAGGAGGAAAGCTACAGTTTCGGAGGCGGATTTGCCCACCGCACCGGTGAATTCACGTTGGCGGCATCAGCCGGCTACCGCGCCCTGCTCGCTTACCGCAATGTCGACCCGCGACCGAAAAATCTGGCAGGCGACCTGACGCTGTCCGTCGGCACCACCTGGACTCGCGGCAGAATCCTGCTGGGACTGGCGGGCGAAACGGGCAAGTATAAGCAGACGAACGAAGTGAAATTCTACGACCAGACCGGCACGCCGCCGGTATATCACGCCACCGGACTCGGGACGGACTATTACCGCTTCCGCGGAACAAACACCTCGGGCTACTACAACGGCTACCGGGCAGGAGGCACGGCCAATTTCCGCTACACGGAACGAAAAGGCGACGTAGTCAACCTTGCTGCCCGCTACCGCCTTTTTGCCTTCGAGAAAATCATCTCATCGCTCAACGAACTGCCAATGGCTTCCGCCAAGGAACACTCCGTCAGCATTGCCGCCGAATACGCCCGCAATTTCCGGACGGGGCAATGGGGCGCGGTGCGGTTGGAAAGCGATTTCCGGAAACGCAACGGAACGGAAAACATTTTCGGAAACGCGCAGAACAACATCTATCCGCAAATCGGTTCGCTGCCGATGTACACGAACACAGAATTGGACATTTGCCAATCCTTTCTTTACGAAGACACACGAAATCCGCTGCGCTGGCAACTGCTTCTGTCTCCCTTGGGCTTCAGCCACCGGAAGGAAAGCTATACGGAACCGCGGCAAAGCATGACCAACAGCCGCTACCGCTGTTCTGCCGAAGCGGGCGTTTCGTGGAAAAAAGGGAAATGGCTGTGGCGCGGAAAAGGAGAAATCCAATTTTTCCAACCGGTCAAATCCGAACTGAACATGGCCGCGAGCGAAACGATATTGCTGGCAGAACCGGTCAGAAACCTGTATGCGGCACTGCAACACCGCTCGACCATCACCGGTCTGCAAGCCGGCGCGGACTATCGGCTGACCGAAAAGACAGCCCTTTCGGTTAACGGCTACTGGCAGCACGGCTTCTACGCCTCCGACCGACATTCCGACAGGCTCAGCCTCTCCGTAGGATTCTCATTCTGAAAAACTTAACTAACTAAATAATTTTACAAACATGAAAAAATTTTTACTTTGGCAAGTATTGGCAGTGCTGTTCACTGTCTTTGGAACTAACGCTCAAGAGCCCTCATTCAACTGGGCAAAACTTATTGACGGAAAAGGAAGCGACGGCGCATACACATTGGCGAAAGCCGCTGACGGCGACGTGTTCATCGCAACAAACTTCGCATCCGAAGGAGAAGACCTTACCGTGTCATACGGCGATGAAGTGGTAGCCACCGGAGCACCTAATACAGCAACAAGCGGCAACCGCAACATGCTGCTGCAAAAAATCAAGGCCGACGGCAATTATGAATGGAACGCCTATACCAACATGGGTGATGTGGCCAGTGCACAACTGACGGCTACAGCCGACGGCGGCGTACTGGTTGCCATCAAGGCACGCTACACCAACCGCAACGAAGACGGCACAAACCGTCTGTTGAGCTACGTAGCTCCCGACGGAACTCAGACTGACATAAAAATGGACAATCCGGTGCTTCCGGGATGGATTTATCAGGGAATCCTGCTGAAAGTGTCCGACAGCGGCGAACTGCTCTGGTCAAAAATTCTCCGCTTCGACTATCCTACAGTTGACGACAAGATGGTGACCGACGGTTTTGAGCTGAATGCAGCTGCGGTAGACGCTGAAGGAAACATCTATCTGGGCGGAAACTTCTCGGTTACAGCCACTTTCAATAAAGCAAACGGCGAAACCGCAACTGTGGAACCGCAATATACCGGCGATTTAGGTAACGGACTAACTGGTGACGGCGGACTCCTTCTCGCCAAATTCGATTCGGAAGGCAATTATTTGAAGCATTTCTCCACGACAGGCAAAGCGGTGAAAGAAAACGTCTTTGGTCTGGAATTTGACGGGGGACAACTCTACGCGCTCGTCCAGCTGAAAGGCACAGGCAGCGATGCTGTTGAATTTGGAGGCAAAGCAATTGAGCCGACAGCGTTCGACGATGTTGTCGTCATCAATATGGACAACGAATTCAACGTGAATTGGGCAACAGCCGGATATGCCACAGCCTTTACCGACGGCAAGCATACCACACAAATCAAAGGCATGGACATCATCAACGGAAACATTTACGTGTCGGGAGCGGTCAAAGGAGGTTTTGCCGCTGCGAAAGACGGAGAACCTCTGCTGACAACATCTAAAAAAGATCTGGAAGGCTATGTACTGGAATTCGCCGCCGACGGCAGCGGACTGACGAACGGATATATCCATGGCGGCGGAATCTCCAACTACTTCAATGTGATGAAAAACGGCGACAAGGTGCTTGCCTATGGCTATTCTTGGGTAAACAACCAGGGAATCGTACTGGTGGAATTTTCTAATTCGGAAGCACCGAAAGTGACAAGCATCGCCACCATGACCGGCATGCCAACAGCCTGGCGCGGACTTGTCGACGGCTCTACGCTCTACGCCTACCTGCGTGGCAATCAGGAATTTTCTTTCTACAAATCCGATTTCCACTGCACGCCTACAGGCTGGGGAATGGTGTTGGCATCCTACGACGTATCGGAAATTACCTCCGGAGTGGAACAGCTTGAAAAACCGGCCAACTCATTCACGGCAATCGGAACCGACGGAGCCATCCGCATTTCCGTATCTGCCCCGACACTGGTCAGCGTCTATAACCTGAGCGGACAGAAGGTAGCCGAACAACTGGTTGCAGAAAAAACACACATTGCCCTTCCTGCCGGATTCTATATCGTAAACGGAACAAAAGTAATCGTCAGATAAAAAAGGAGAGTCATAGCTTTTTTGAGAGTCGGCCATTCGCTCTCATACACACGTCACACCCCGAAGCATCCGTCATGGGAGCTTCGGGGTGAAGTGTTATCAGAGTATCAGTCTTTATACGTATTATTCAAAAGTTCAGATTCGTCAATAAAACGGTTTCACAACCCTAAACGAAAAAACGGTAAGGAAAACTCACGCAATGGTGAAAAATCCGTTACCGTCATTTAACCTTACATGGCATTCGCCAATAAACCTAACCTGATTCTGTCAGGAACTTGTTTATATTCCAATCCTTTTATCAAAGTTTCCATAACAATTCCTTTTAAAAAAGTTTTCATAATACACATTAATAGCAAACCTGTGTTTATATTTTCCTTTTGCTTGATTACACCGCAAAACTATAAACAATTATTTAAATTTACAACATAATTGTTGCAAAAAGTTTAATAAATCACATTTTTAACAGAAAACAACACATTAAATTCCTATCATTGGACATCTTTACGCCAGCCCGGTTGTTAAGATTTGTTTATTTAAAATTGCAGCTTCGATAATTGCTAAAAAAATTGTATCTTTGTATGCTTATTGCAGAAGTGTGCCGCCAAGTGTTTTTTCAAAAGCGGGACAGCATGCAAGAGCATAAAAATCAAGAATATGGAAGAACATAACGAAAATTATAGCGCGAGTAACATTCAAGTACTCGAGGGATTAGAGGCTGTGCGCAAACGTCCTGCGATGTATATCGGTGATACAGGACCTAAAGGTTTGCACCATCTTGTATATGAAGTTGTTGACAACTCCATCGACGAGGCTCTTGCCGGATTTGCCACTCATATCGAAGTGACAATCGGTGAGGACAACTCGATTACGGTAGTCGACAACGGTCGTGGTATCCCGGTCGACAAGCACGAAAAGCTGAACAAATCAGCGTTGGAAGTCGTATTGACTGTGCTCCACGCCGGAGGTAAGTTCGACAAAGGCTCCTACAAGGTTTCCGGCGGTCTCCACGGTGTGGGGGTATCCTGTGTGAACGCACTTTCCACCTATCTCCGTGCAGAAGTTAGCCGCGACGGCCATGTGTATATGCAGGAATACGCCTACGGTCATCCGAAAGCCCCGGTACAGATTATCGGCGACACTGACGCGACCGGAACAAAGGTAATATTCAAGCCCGACCCGACAATCTTTACGGAAACTACCGTCTACAATTATGCCACCCTCGCCAACCGCTTGCGCGACCTGGCATTCCTGAATGCAGGCATTCACCTGACTTTGACCGACATGCGTGAAAAGAACGAAGCCGGCGAACCGAAATCCGAAGTATTCTATTCGGAAGAAGGTTTGAAGGAATTCGTGCGCTACATCGACTCCAGCAAGGAACATCTGATTGATGACATTATCTACATCAACACAGAACGTCAGGGCATTCCGGTGGAAGTAGCCATGACCTACAACACCACTTACAACGAAAACATTTATTCTTACGTCAACAATATCGACACCATCGAAGGCGGTACTCACCTTACAGGTTTCCGCCGCGGTTTGACTTCGACATTGAAGAAATATGCCGAAGACTCCAAACTGCTCGACAAGGTGAAAATCGAAATCTCAAGCGACGACTTCCGCGAAGGTCTTACAGCTGTCGTTTCCGTCAAGGTGCTCGAACCGCAGTTTGAAGGCCAGACCAAGACAAAACTGGGCAACAACGAAGTAATCGGTGCCGTTCAGACAGCTGTCAGCGAAACGCTGCGCAACTATCTGGAAGAACATCCGAAACAGGCTAAGGCCATCGTTGAGAAAGTGGTGCTCGCCGCACAGGCACGCCACGCTGCCTACAATGCCCGCATGAAAGTACAGCGCAAATCGCCTCTGGGCGGTGGCGGACTTCCGGGTAAGTTGGCCGACTGTTCTTCACGCACGGCTGAAGATTGCGAAATCTACCTCGTCGAGGGTGACTCTGCAGGCGGTTCTGCAAAACAGGGACGCGACCGTCAGTTCCAGGCCATCCTGCCGTTGCGCGGTAAGATTTTGAACATCGAAAAGGCAATGGAGCACAAAGTGTTCGACAGCCAGGAAATCACCAACATTTTCAAGGCTCTCGGCGTAACCATCGGTACAGAAGAGGACAGCAAGGCTCCGAACATCAGCAAACTGCGCTATCACAAGATTATCATCATGACCGATGCCGATGTGGACGGTAGCCACATTGCAACACTTCTGATGACTCTCTTCTTCCGCCGCATCCGTCCGATTATCGAAAACGGATACCTTTATTTGGCAACACCGCCATTGTACAAATGTACGAAGGGTAACACGGAAAAATACTGTTGGGACGATGTACAGCTTCAACAGTTCATCAATGAATACGGCAAGGGCGACGAAAAGTCAGTGAAAATCCAACGCTATAAAGGTTTGGGTGAAATGAACCCGGAACAGCTTTGGGAAACAACTATGGACCCGCAAAACCGTATTTTGAAACAAGTGTCGATTGCCGACGCTGCCGATGCCGACCGCATCTTCTCGATGCTCATGGGCGAAGACGTGGCACCGCGCCGCGAATTCATCGAACGCAACGCCCTCAAGGCAAGCATCGACGCATAACAGCGAACCTCACAACCCAGAAATATCAACCGGGAATATGCCGAAACATATTCCCGGTTTTTTATTGCCAACATCCCACCCATAAACTGTTTACAGTTTACGGTTTACAGACGCTAACCCATAACTTTTATTTTTGACAGAAGAACATAATTTCTCCTATTTGTCATGAAAACAGTAAACCGCAAACCCCGTAAAAAAACAAGCGGCACTGAACTTTCATTCAATGCCGCCTATTTCTTTAGCACACAACAATATCTTGTTATTTTACCTTTGCTGTCAATTCTGCACCGGCTTTAAATTTAACGACTTTCTTTACCGGGATAGTTATTTTTTCCTTAGTTGCAGGATTAATACCTGTTCTTTCAGCCTTTTCACTTACAGAGAATGTACCGAAACCGATAAGAGCTACTTTATCGTTCTGTACCATAGCTTCAGAGATAACTTCAATTGTGGCGTCCAATGCGTTTTTTGCATCAGCTTTTGACAAGCCTGCTTTTTCAGCGATAGCGTTAATTAATTCAGCTTTATTCATAATAGAAATATTTAGGTTTATGGTATTTAATACAAATGTAGACTATTCCACACAAACGAACAAGAAAAAAAGAAAGAAATTTCAAAAAAGTTCTCAAAAATGTTTTTTTTTCGTGTTTTGTCTATATAAACAGCAGAATTTTATGCACTTAGCACAACTTTTGGTACTACTGGGAACTATTATTGCCCCCTTCTTTTTCTTATGCAATCCGTCACTGTCAAATTCCACACCTCCGTCCACTCAAAACCATTTCGCCCCATCGGCCGTTAATATATATATATGTAAGTCAATACTATTTAAGAACTGACGGCGGCTTACATTTATATTTTTATCATACCTTTGTAGATTGATAATTTATAAACTAACGTTACTTTAGACTAACAAAAAGAAAGAAATGACTAACAACAGTTTTTTGAACCGCATTCCGCCCGTTACGCGCCACCTGATTCTGGTCAACGTACTGGTTTGGATTGTTTCAATGTTCCTCGTTCACACGCAAGGTTTTGACCTTTCAAAATATCTGGGACTGCACTATTTCACGGCAAGCGACTTCAATGCCATGCAGCTCATCACCTACATGTTCATGCACGACACGCGGGGCATTACGCACATTTTCTTCAACATGTTCTCGCTCTATATGTTCGGCCGTCTGCTGGAACAGGTGCTCGGAAGCCGCCGCTTCCTGTTCTACTACATCTCGACCGGTATCGGAGCGGCATTGCTGCAGGAAGGTGTCATTGCCCTGACCTGGTTTGACACGCTTGCCCATTCACTGAACGTGCCTTACGACGCTGCTGTTGCATTCCTCAGCGATCCGATTTCCGTCGGTTCCACTTTTGAACACCGCGACATGCTCGTCAACGAATTTCTCAACAGCATGATTACCGTGGGGGCTTCTGGCGCAGTATTCGGCATCCTGCTGGCATTCGGTATGATTTTCCCGAACCTTCCGCTCTATCTGTTCTTCATTCCCGTGCCTATCAAAGCCAAATACATGGTCATCGGCTACGGACTGATCGAACTCTATTTCGGCATCAGCGGAACAATGAGCGGCGTGGCACACTTCGCCCACCTCGGCGGTATGCTGTTCGGACTTCTGATATTGTTGTACTGGCGTAAAAAAGGAGTAATCGGTGGCAGATATTATTAACAAAGCCCGACAATTCTATTTGTCAAAATCCGTCATCGTCCGATTTATCCTGATAAATGTAGGGGTATTTCTGATAGTGAGTTTCGCCGCACTGCTGGCGAGCATTGCCGGCACGCCGTTCAGCCTGCTGCAATGGCTCGAACTGCCGTCGTCGTTCGGCGAAGCACTGCTCTGTCCGTGGACATTCATCACTTATATGTTCACCCACTATCAGCTGCTCCACATTCTTTTCAACATGCTGTGGCTCTACTGCTTCGGCATCATTTTCCTCGACCACTACCGCGACCGTGAGTTTTCTGCCGCCTATCTGATTGGCGGACTCGCCGGCGCCTTGTTCTACCTCGCCGGAAATGCATTGTTGCCACAGTACTCTTCGGGCGGACTCGTCGGCTCGTCGGCAGCCGTGCTGTCGGTAGCGGCGGCAACGGTCGTACGTGCGCCCAATTACCGCATCAACCTGTGGCTTATCGGTATGGTGAAAATCAAATGGGTGGCTGTGGTCTGCATCGTGTTTGCCCTGCTCACGGCAGGACCGCACAACATCGGCGGACATTTCGCACACATCGGCGGCATCGGCGCCGGAACGCTTTTTGCCCTCAACGCCCGCTATGGCTGGCTGAAGCCCAAACGTCGGAAAAGTTCGAAAATACTGCCGAAACTGCACGAACGCCCGGTGACGGCAACAGCCCAACGCCAACCGACACGTCAGGAAATAGAAAGACAACTCGACGAACTACTCGATAAAGTGAACCGCTCCGGCTACAGCTCTCTTTCCGCCAAAGAGAAAAAGGAGCTGAACGACCTGAGCACAAAAATCAAACTATGAGCATAACAAAGCATCTGACCCGAACACTGACCTACTTATGGCTGGGAATCAACGCATTTTTTGCGCTGATGTTTGTTGTCGGTGCCTATATCGGCTATGTACACCCCGAAAGCAGCAGCTACGCTGCATTGCTCGGACTCGGCTATCCGATTCCAATGACCATCACCCTGCTGTTCATCCCGTTCTGGCTGATTTTCAACAAAAAACTGTCGTTGCTCAGCATCGCCTCACTGCTTGTGGCCTTTCCCCAATTCTGGAGTTTTTCACCACTGAACGCCAAAAGTCTGTTCTACGAACCTTCGGACAAGAATTTTTCCGTGATGACCTACAATGTGTTCGGAATGAAGGACCAGACAGAATCGGAAGGCGGTAACGCTACTATTACGGAAATACTGAAATACGATACGGACATTGTCTGCCTTCAGGAATCACCGACAGACAAGGCACTGAAACGTATAGCCAACGATTACCAGTGGAATCTGCTTGAAAAGCGCTACCCTTACAGAATCTTTGATGAATCTAACGGAATGTTGTCAAGGAATCCGATAAAAAAAATCTACAGTCATGACGACCAAAATTATTTCCTTTTGACCGTCTATCAGACCGAGATTGATTCAACGGCCACCTTTATCGTAAACACCCATCTGGAGTCCATCGGACTGACAGCCGACGACAAGGAACTGTATATGGAACTGACATCGGTGAAGGACAAGAACAAAACCCTGAAAGGTGTGCGTTCACAATTGATGAACAAGTTGAAAAACGCCTACACTAACCGTGCCCGTCAGGCAGAAATGATACGGGGCGTCATCGACAGCCTCGCGCAGGCACAGCCCGAAGCGAACCTCATTCTCTGCGGCGACTTCAACGACACGTCGTACGGCTACGCCTATCTGACCATTTGCGGCGGCGACCTGCACGACGCCTATGCCGATGCGGCCTTCGGCCCGACACATACCTATAACGCCAACCGCTTCTATTTCAGAATCGACCATATACTCTATAAAGGCAGGCTGAAAGCCCAGCGGACTATCCGCGGCAACGTAAAATCGTCGGACCACTACCCGCTCGTCACCTATTTTGAAACGAAATCAAAATCCAAATAAACCATCTATGAAAAAGTATTTATTATCAATCAAGGCTCTATGCCTGTCGGGCATATTGCTTTTCTCAGGAACGACAATGAAAGCAGAAAATCCGTTCTTCGGTGAATACAACACACCGTACAACATCCCTCCTTTCGAAAAAATCCAGATTGCCGACTATATGCCGGCTTTTGAGGAGGCTATCGCACAACACAATCAGGAAATCGCAGCGATTGTCAACAACCGCGCCGTGCCTGATTTCGAAAACACTATCGTAGCCCTCGACAACAGCGGAGAAATGCTCGAAAAGGTTTCTTACGTGTTCAGCGGACTCTACGAAGTGGTTTCCACTCCTGAATTCCAGAAAGTAGGCGCACAGGTATTCCCGATGCTGGCTGCCCACAGCGACGAAATCAAGATGAACGAAGGACTGTTCCAGAAAATCAAGTCCGTTTACGACAACCGCGCTAAATTCAACCTGACTACTCCACAGCTTCGTCTGCTCGAAAAATACTACAAGGATTTTGCACGCAACGGCGCTTTGCTCAGCGAAGAAAAGAAAGCGGAACTGAAGGACATCAACGACCAGCTTTCAAAACTTTGCCTGCAATTCGGCGACAATATTCTGAAGGACACCAACAAATGGACATTGGTGGTTGACAACGAAAAGGACCTTGCCGGACTTCCTGCATCAAGCATCGCTGTAGCGGCTGAAGAAGCAAAGGCTATGGGCAAGGAAGGCAAATGGGTGTTCACGCTCCACGCTCCGAGCCGTCTGCCGTTCCTCACTTATGCCGACAACCGCGACCTTCGCGAAAAAATGTATAAGGCATACACCAACATCGCCAACAACAACGACGAGAACGACAACAAGGCCATCATCAACCAAATTCTGAAACTCCGCCTTCAAAAGGCAAAACTTTTCGGATTCGACAGCTTTGCTGCCTATCAGATGGACAACGTAATGGCTAAGACCGTTGAAGACGCTGAAGAACTCCTCTACAAGGTATGGAAACCGGCTGTAGAAAAAGCCCACGAAGAAATTGCCGACATGCAGAAATATGTGGACAACCACGGCGGAAACTTCAAGATTGCCGCTTGGGACTACTATTACTATGCTGAAAAGGTAAAGAAGGAAAAATTCAATTTCGACGAAAACGATGTACGTGCCTACTTCCCTATCGAAAACGTACGCAAGGGTATTTTCACCATGGCAGAACGTCTCTACGGCATCACATTTAAGGAAGTGAACAACGTGCCTGTCTATCATCCGGATGTAAAAGTGTACGAAGTTCTTGACAAGGACGGCAAACACCTGTCCATGTTCATGACCGACTACTACGCACGCGGCGGAAAACGCCAGGGCGCATGGATGTTTGTTTACCAGGAAGCTAACGGAACAAAAGACGTTCGTCCTATTGTCTACAACGTGGGCAACTTCTCCAAACCGACAGCCGACTCTCCTTCTTTGCTGACTCTCGACGAAGTGGAAACCATGTTCCACGAATTTGGCCACGGCCTCCACGGAATGCTCACCCGCACACAATATAAGGGCAACGCAGGTACAAACGTAGACCGCGACTTCGTTGAATTCCCGTCACAGCTTCACGAACACTGGATGCTCGAACCGGAATTGCTGAAAGTATATGCCCGCCACTACAAGACAGGCGAAGTAATTCCTGACGAATTGGTAAACAAACTCATCGAATCCAGCAAATTCAACCAGGGATTTGTCAACACAGAACTTGCCGGTGCCGCTCTGCTCGACATTGAATGGCACAAGCTCAACGACGGTAAGGATGTGGATGTTGCCAAATTTGAGGCCAACGTATCCAAGAAGCTCGGCATGCCGGAAGAAATCGGTTACCGCTACCGTTCTACTTACTTCAACCACATCTTCAGCAGCGACCAATATGCTGCTGGCTATTACACTTACCTTTGGGCACAGGTGCTTGACTGCGACGGCTACGAAGTGTTCATGAAGGAAGGCGTGTTCAATCCGGAAACAGCAGCCCGTTTGAAACACGTGTTGGAATCAGGTAACGACGAAGACCCGATGAAACTTTACGAAGGCTTTGCCGGACACCGCCCGGATGCCGACGCTCTGCTCCGCGACAAAGGCTTGAAATAAGCACATACACCAAGAGCCGCCCGGCTCTTGAAAAAAAGCATGAAAAGTGCCGTTCTTTCTTTAACGAGGAACGGCACTTTTATTTTCATTTGATATTTTTCCCGAATTAGAAATTAAACAATGGTAGCTTTTTATGCATTTTTGAAATAAAATGCATATATTTGCAATAGCAACTACTAAACTTTGTTTTTATGAAGAAGATTTTTACTCTATTCTTTGCTGCATCTTTGACTTCTGCGGCATTCGCACAAGAAGCAACTACAACATTTGTAGTCGACAATGTAGAATACATTGTCACCGGTGAAACAACAGTCGGCCTCAGCGGACTTACCAATGAATTTACGGCTACGGAATTGTCAGTTCCGTCCGAAGTTGAGAACGAAGGTAAAACCTATAGCGTGACTTCGGTGGAAGAAGATGCCATCTACTGGTCTGACCTCACAAAACTTGTTCTTCCAGAGGGTGTAACAGAACTGAAGGAAACAGCCATCTACTCAAACGACTATTTGGAAGAAATTGTCCTTCCGGAAAGCCTCACCACACTCTCCCGCAGCTGTTTTGGCTACAACGATGTTCTGAACAACCTTGTAATTCCGGCCGGCGTAACTGAAATCCCGGCAAGCTGTTTTTCCAACTGTAAAGCACTGACCAACCTCACCCTCAAAGGCCAGTATACTTCCATCGGCAACGGTGCTTTCTACAAAGTTCCTATCGCTGAAATCACCATTCCCGGCTCTTGCAAGACCATCGGTGAATACGCATTCCAACTTTGTCCGGAACTGACAACTGTTACGCTTGAAGAAGGCGTTGAAACGCTGCTTGACGGTGCTTTCCGCGAATGTCACAAGCTGACAAGCATTTCCCTTCCGGAATCATTGCAGACCATCGATGCCAACGTATTCCTTGAAGACCCTCTTACAACACTGCATATCCCTGCCAACGTTTCATCCATCGCAGGTTCGGCTTTTGCTGAAACCACTATTTCAGAATACACAGTTGCTGCCGAAAACAAGAGCTACAAGGCTGTAGACGGAATTATCTATTCAGCCGACGACCGCATCATCGTGGCTTATCCACCGATGAAGGAAGGAACGGAATACACTGTTGCCGACGGTTGTGTCGGTGTTGGCAACGGCGCTTTCTATGGTGCAAAGCTGACGAAAGTGGTGCTTCCGGAATCTGTTATCGCCATTGACAGCTACGCATTTACGTTGTCAGCATTGGCAGACATCACATTGCCAAATTCTGTTATTCTGATTGGCGAACAGGCTTTTGCAGGCACACAGCTCACTACATTCACATTCCCGGAAGGAATCAATGCCATCTATGATGCAACTTTGGCACAATGCCCGAACTTGACTTCTGTCACAATCCCGGCAAACGTACGCTACATCGGCTTCCGTGCATTCCTTCTCGACGAAGCACTGACAGAAGTTCACTGTCTCGGAGCAGAACCGGCCTACCTTGACTACTACGACGACTATGACCACCCGTTTGGCATGGTTGATGAAACACAGGTCACTCTTTCAGTTCCGGCAGGACGTCTCGATGCCTACAAGAATTCCGACTGGGGCTATAAATTCTCCAACATTGTCGACACAGAAAAAGCCATCTTCTATCAGGAAGCCGTTACACCGGCCAACGAATCAGAATTGGCTCAAATCGAAACAATCGAAATCACATTCCCGACAGAAGCTACAATTGTCAACAATATGCCGGAGGTGACTGTTTTGAAAGACAACGAACTGTATGGTGACAAAGTGGAAGACTACGGTTGGATGGCAGTCAACAATTCTTCTGACAAGAAAACTGTAAGCGTTTTCCCGTTGGACGAATACGGAGAAGGTTATGTACAGCCTATCACGCTTGAAAATGAAGTTGAATATTTCGTTACTATCCCAGCCGGTATCGTAAAAGACAGCGAAGGCGCTTTGAATCAGGCTATCGTTCTTACATTCACAGGCAAAGCTGAAAGCTCTGTTTCAGCAGTAGAAAGCGGCAACTGCTTCGTTCTCAACACAGCCAACGGCTTCGACGTAGTTCTCGGCGGCTTGCAGAATGCAACAGTTGAAATGTTCAGCACAACAGGCGCACTTGTCAACAAGGTGAACAACGCCAACGGAACAGTTTCACTCAACGCCGATGCCAACGGAATGTACATCATCCGCGTAATCGACGGCAACAAAGCCTACACATTCAAAGTAGTGAAATAAACAACGGATACCATCCGCTAACATACGACAAAAGGAGCATCTCGCAAGGTGCTCCTTTTTGTTTTTGACCAATTATTTTCAATCGTAAAAAGAATTCTTTTAATTAAATCCCTCTATAAACAATAAAATTCTGTAATTTTACTTCGGTTTACAAATCTGTGAGATACAAGTATTACTTTGTATTTTACACCTTTTATCAATCATAAGAACTCAAATAAATATGAAAAACGAGAACAAATTCGATAAATATATCAAACTTTTAGAAACAAATAAGAACCTTATTCTAACCGGAGCCCCTGGTACGGGAAAAACCTACTTAGCTAAAGCTATTGCAGAAGCTATGGGTGCAGAATATGAATTCATTCAATTTCACCCATCTTATGACTATACCGATTTCGTTGAAGGTCTCCGACCTACTCCACCGGACACAAATGGGAATATTGGATTTAAACGGGTAGATGGAGTGTTCAAAGAGTTTTGCAAAAAAATCCTCAGTAAAATATCTACAAATCCAGCTCCAACCAAACATATAAAGACTACCAATGATGTTAAAAACAATGATATTAAAATCAAAATGGCTATAGGATGGATTATGACACAAAATGGAATCCATGTCGAGTCTATAGGAAAAAGGACAACATATACTTTAATTATTGATGAAGATAAAATATTGCTACAAACATCCAATAACAAACCTCATCGAGTCAATATCAAGAGTCTCAAAAGATATCTTGAAACAGAATCTTACAATAAGCAACATGAAACATATGCCCCAACCGTTGGTAAATATATAAAAGAGCATTGCCCCCTATACAACAACGACAATGCACATATATCGTCCTCAAAAAATGATTCAAAAAAAGAATTCAACAACGAAAAAAGAAACTGTCCTTATCTATTTATCATCGACGAAATAAACCGTGGAGAAATATCAAAGATATTCGGCGAATTATTTTTTAGCATTGATCCCGGTTATCGTGGAGAAAAAGGCAGGGTTAAGACTCAATATCAAAATATGATAACCGATGAAACCGATCCATTCTTTAACGGCTTCTATGTGCCGGAAAATGTCTATATCATAGGAACAATGAACGATATTGACCGCAGTGTAGAAAGTATGGACTTTGCCATGCGTCGCCGTTTCGCATGGGAGGAAGTAAAAGCAAACGAAAATACTGGCATGTTGGATAATCTGCAAGATATGAAAGCCGAAGCCATAGAAACCATGACACGCCTGAATTTGGCTATATGGGATGAAGAAAAGAATACTGGTATTGAAGGATTAAGTCCGGCATATCATATCGGAGGTGCTTATTTTTGCAAACTGTCACTTTATCTTGACGAAAGCCACTCAAATAAAAAAGATGCATACAAACAGCTATGGGATAATCACTTAAAAGGAGTGTTATTTGAATATTTAAGAGGCATGCCAAATGCAATAGCCGACCTGAAAGAATTAGAACGAGTTTATTTTAACGAACAGAGCAATGATAACATTGAAGGATAATACCAAATATCCTCCTATAACAGACAATCCCGAGAAATTCCTGTTATTACAAAATATCGCAAACAGAAGAATTTCTGAACTGCTTGATGAGAATGGCAACAACTTGCTCGTCTACCCCCATTCCTTCGAACTGTGTGAAGATGAATCTGGTAACTTACCACTATTGTCAATACAAACTTGTTGGAAAGAAACACGATGCACTAAGGTCATACTTGAAACAGGAAACATTGCCGGATTTATTGGAATAGACGGAAAAACCGTATCTATTCACTCCCGATTTACCCCCAATAATACAGAAGATTTCTTTTTGCATTACATGCTTAGTAAAGTACTATGCATCAATGTTATGAGCCTGTCACATGGGACTAGTAATGAACAAATATTCAACCTACTGCTATATCTGTTTCCGAAACTGTTAAACGAAGCTTTGGCACAAGGAATCTATAAGGAATACGTACGAAACGAGTATAATGATGCCAATGTAAGGGGGTCAATAGATATTAACCGGCATTTGAAATCAAACATGCCGTTCAATGGCCGTGTGGCATATCGAACACGAGAATTTAGCCATGACAACCATGTGACAGAATTGATACGACATACAATAGAATACATTTGTCAACGCCCATTTGGAAAATCATTGCTGGAAAATAATGCGGAAACGCGAGCAGATGTTGCCCAAATTATATCTGCCACCCCTCATTATTGCAGACAGAAAAGGGAACATATAATAAAAAGCAATTCGAAAATCATCAGCCATCCCTACTATTCCCGCTATGCCCCCCTACAAAAACTTTGCCTACGAATATTGAGGCATGAAAGGCTCAAATATGGAGAATCGGGAAATAAAATCTATGGCATTCTGTTTGATGTTTCTTATTTATGGGAAGAATATCTCGCAACACTTCTGACAAAACAAGGATTCAAACATCCCAACAACAAGAACAAAACAGGGCGCATTTATTTAGCAAAACAAAAGAGATTCCCACGTTATCCCGATTTTTACAGAGAATATGACCACACAATTATAGATGCCAAATATAAAAGAACGGTACTCCGAGAAGATATACACCAAATGATTACCTACATGTACCGTTTAAAAGGGACATGTGGAATTTTCATACAGCCAACTGAACATGAACTTAAAACAGTTAAATCTTTTTTGTTAGGATATAGTTCAGAGGTGAACGCTTCACTTCAAACATATTTCTATCCTATTCCACAGAACGCACCTGATTACAAGCATTTTGTTTCAAAAATGTTAGAGTCAGAAAATGCACTTCAAGAAATATTGAACAATCCCATAAACGCTAACCCATAACCTAAATCCCGTTGCACATTTCTTCGAGGACTTCGAAGGCGCGTTCGAGTATCGTGTCCTTTCCTTGTGCCTTGTCGGCGTCGGTCATATCGAGCTTGCAGCCGTCGCTGGGGGCTGTGCCGTATTCTGTCAGATTGCCTTCGGAATCATAAATCGGCGCGGCACTGAAACGGATACCCCAACCGTTGGGTAATTCGGAAGTGAACGGCATTCCGCAACCGCCGCCTGTAATGTCGCCCACGATGCGCACATTCGGCAGACTTTTCATTATCGACACGAAATTGTTGGCAGCACTGAACGTAGCACGGTTGCAAAGCACCACCACCGGCTTCGTATAGCGGACACGGTTCGACGGTGCAGGGTCAAGATAGTAGGCATAGGGTTCCGAAAATTCATCGTGTCCCGGTCCCGTTTTGTGTGCAATATAACCGGCGAGTATACGGCTGTCGATAAAGCGTTTCACGAGCGTTTCGGCATTGGTCAATATGCCGCCGCCATTGTCGCGCACATCGATTATCAGTCCGTCGGAAGGAGCCAGATATGCCAGAATCATGTCGAGGTTGCCCTCGCCGATTGTCGACGAAAACGACCCGTAGTGCATATAGCCGAAGTTGTTGGAAAGAATCTGATAGTCAATGCCGCAGGCACTCATGTAGTCGAAACGAAGATAATGTTCCTGAATAAGCCGCTCGTCGTAGTTCTGCGGATACTGCTCCCAAATCCAATAACGGGAATAGTCGAACGACGAACTGAGGTTCGTGTGTCCGTCCTTCAGTTCCTTCAGCATGTCGCTGCACACGCGGAACAGTTCGCTATCCGTCATCGTAGGGCTGATTTTCGCCCCGTATTTCACTTTCATTTCCTGCCAGTCGACATCCTTGTAGCTGAAAAACGAATAATGCTCGTCGAGAATCGTCCACAGTGCCTTGAAATTGCCCTGCGGATTGTCGGCATATTCCGGAATGTTGTGACACGAAACGAGGCCGCCCACGGCTGAAATCATCACCAATATGTAGAATAGAATCCGTTTCATAGAAGTAGAGGGTTTAATACATGGCTGAAATCATTTTCGCCTTCGCCGGCAGTCCTTTCACGGGATGAATGCGGAGCGATTCCCATTCCACACCCAACACCAGCGAATGAACCGACTTGCGCACGCTGATGTTTTTCGCCCACAACGTAGTAAAATTATGGCGGTAACCGATACGCAGTGCCGTCGAGCCGAAATGCCAGTCGAAAGTCAGCAGGTTTTCCATATCAAAACGATTGCCCCACCAGCCGAATGTGGCGGTGTTCCAATAGTTCCCGAGATAGATTTCATAAAAACTCTGGTCGTATTCCGGCAGATAGTATGCACCGACAACGGGTATTGTAGGCTGATAGCGGGTCGTCACCGGAAGCCTGCCCACCTTGAAACGGTAGACCGCCATACCCGTTAACCCTATATTCAGATAAATATGCGGCGAAGCCACATTGTTGGAATTGCGCGGATTATAGGTACATCCGCCTTCAAACGCAAGATTTCCTCCGGCATAGAGGTTCAGACCGTCGGTAAAGACATTGTTCCAACGGTGCATCATTCCCCAGTCTATATCGGCAAGCACCGTGTGCATCTTGTTGTTGCCCGCAGGATTGACAGGCGAATCGTAGCTGAATCCGGCATTGACCTGATGCACCCACTGCAACGGATGCCGGCGCGAAGCCCGCATGAACTCATAGCCCAGCCGCATGTGTCGCCCGGAATAAGGCAGAATGCTGAGATACGTGTCATGGTTTCGTGTATTGCCGATGTCGAATGTCACAGCCGACTGGCGCAGACGCAGCAGTGTGGTGTCGCCCTCGGCAGCATTTACCGATACCGCCAACAACACAAACAACACACTCAGCCATTTTCTTGCCTTCATCTGCATTCCGTCATGATTAAAGTTCGTCGACAAACAGACGTTGCTGTCCGGTCAATTCGTCGCGCACGTCATTTTGATTGATTACTTCTTCCTCAGCCGTTTCTACCTCCAAATCCACATCCGGTTGCTGCAATTCTTCTTCCGGCACCTCACGCGGTTCAATCCATTCGATTTTTTCGGTAGCAAACGTGGTCAGACGTTTACCCTTCGCTTTGAAACTCTTCGCTCCGATGTACTCTTCCGCATCAATAATCAGCGGCTCGCGGAAGGCATCAGCTCCGCCAAGCGTCACTTTCACACGCGGATACACATCGTCGGTCAGCAACAGCAACTCCGAATTCGGATTCTCGCCGATGAAGCTCTGCTTCTTTGACGAAGGCTCAAACGTAAACCGCTTGATGTACGGGTAGCCCTGATCGGCATCGTTGAGTACGGCTGTCCACACCACGCCGTCGCGGTATTTCTCCATGCGGAGTATATTGTTTTCGTAGTGGTTGCTCAAGTCGAATGAGCTCATGTAGAACTCGCCGCTCTTCAGTATGACGAGTACCTGGTCGGTCGGGTTGAATTCGCCCAACGACTGGCCGCGGCCATCGTAGTTCAGGCGGAGCACATCCCAGTCGAACCACACCTCGCGGCCACCGAGCGTCGAAACGCCGCGCTCCTTCAGCGAAATGCGGTGTACCTCGTTTTTCGTCACGATATTGCCCAGCGACTGACGGCCCTTGATGGCCAAATCGGCAAAGCTGATGTCGAACTGGAGCACTTTCAAGCGGGGCTTTTCCTTCAGCGTCACGCGGAGAGTTTCCGCCTCGCCGTTAGGATTGGCCGAGAACCACCAGATTTTCGACCCCTTCTCGCCCTGCATCATGTCGTATTCCTTGTCGCGGGTGATGCCCGTTACGGCAAAACGTTTCATGTAGGTAGTTCCGCCCTTGCCGTTCTGGTAGACGAGGTTATAGATAGTACGCTGGTCGTTGCGCTTGAACACGTTGAGATACAGCACATTCTTGCCCACATACAGTTTGTCGGCCACTTTCACCACCTTATACTTTCCGTCCTTGAAGAAAACGATAATATCGTCCATATCCGAACAGTTGCACACAAACTCGTCCTTCTTCAATCCCGTACCGATAAAGCCGTCCTCGCGGTTGATATACAGCTTTTCGTTGGCTTCCGCCACTTTCGCTGCCTCGATGTTGTCGAAACTGCGGATTTCGGTGCGGCGCGGATAGGCAGCACCGTATTTCTTCTTCAATTTTTCGTACCAGGCAATTGTATAGTCGACGAGCGTAGCCAGATGATGGTCGATTTCCTTCACCTTTTCTTTCAGCGACTCGATATAATTGTCGGCCTTTTCGCTGTTGAAACGCAGGATACGTCCCATCTTAATTTCCAACAGGCGGAGAATATCGTCGCGCGTGATTTCACGCACAAAATCAGCCTTATAGGGGGTCAAACGCTTGTCAATATGAGCCACTGCCATATCGAGGTTCGCACTCTGTTCGTATTCCTTATCCTTGTAAATCCGTTCTTCAATGAAGATTTTCTCCAACGAAGCGTAGAGCAGGCTTTCCATCAGTTCGCCGCGCTGTATTTCCAGCTCACGGCGCAGCAATTCCTTCGTATTGTCGACACTGCTGCGAAGCACGTCGCTCACCTTGAGGAACAGCGGCTTCTGTTCGGAAATCACACAGCAGTTGGGCGAAATGCTGACTTCACAGTCGGTAAACGCATAGAGCGCGTCAATGGCACGGTCGCTCGACGTGCCCGGAATCAGATGCACGATGATGTCGGCATGTTCCGCGGTATTGTCGTCCACACGGCGCACCTTGATTTTTCCCTTTTCCTGCGCCTTAATTATCGACTCGATAAGCGTTCCGGTTGTTTTTCCGAATGGAATGTCGGTAATTTCCAGCGTTTTATTGTCGATTTTTTCAATCTTGGCACGCACGCGCACCGAACCGCCGCGCTCGCCGTCGTTGTACTTCGACACGTCGATATAGCCGCCCGTCGGGAAATCGGGATAGAGCGCAAACTCTTCACCACGCAGATAGGCAATGGCGGCATCCAGCAGTTCGTTGAAGTTATGGGGAAGGATTTTCGACGAAAGTCCGACTGCGATACCTTCGGCACCCTGCACCAAAAGCAACGGGAACTTCACCGGCAGAATCAGCGGTTCCGCCTTTCGTCCGTCGTAGGACATTGTCCACTCCGTCGTTTTCGGGTTGAACACCGTTTCCAACGCAAATTCCGACAGACGTGCTTCAATGTAACGGGGAGCAGCGGCACTGTCGCCCGTGAGAATGTTACCCCAGTTACCCTGGCATTCCACAAGCAGGTCCTTCTGTCCGAGCTGCACGAGCGCATCGCCGATGGAAGCGTCACCGTGAGGGTGATACTGCATCGTATGTCCCACGATGTTCGCCACCTTGTTGAAACGTCCGTCGTCGGTTTCCTTCATCGAATGCAGAATACGCCGCTGCACCGGCTTCAGTCCGTCGAGGATATGAGGCACGGCACGTTCGAGAATCACATACGAAGCGTAGTCGAGAAACCAGTTCTGGTACATTCCCGACAGGTACATATTTTTTTCTTTAGGCACTTGATAGGATGAATGCAACGAAGCTTCGCCCGCAACATCTGCTGCATCATCCAGTTCTTCAATATTTTCGTCTTTCATTTCAAAAATTTACGATGGATATCCTTGCCCCTGAATGCGTTTAGTCGTTAAAAAAGGGTGTTATTTACCAAATATTTACAATTTCAGGGTTTTGCTCTTGCAAAAATAAGAATAAAATCGAAAAAAATCATTTACTTTGCACTTTAAAATCGTGGAGAATGCCAATTCTGCGTGCCGACAGCCCGAATTCACCGACCGATTCCGACAGCTGTCCCGCCCAATGCGGCAACCTCCCCAATCACAAGAATAAGAAAACAGAAACTACAATAAAAAATGGCACAAGAAGATTTGTTTAAAAAGATTGTCGCTCACGCAAAAGAATACGGATTCGTATTTCCTTCCAGCGAAATCTACGACGGACTTTCAGCTGTTTACGACTACGGTCAGAACGGCGTTGAATTGAAAAATAACATCAAACGCTACTGGTGGGATGCAATGACACAATTGAACGAAAACATTGTGGGCATTGACTCTGCTATCTTCATGCACCCGACTATCTGGAAGGCTTCCGGACACGTTGATGCTTTCAACGACCCGTTGATTGACAACCGCGACTCTAAGAAACGCTACCGCGCCGACGTTCTTATCGAAGACGAAATCGCAAAATACGACGATAAAATCAACAAGGAAGTGGCTAAGGCAGCCAAGAAATTCGGCGACAGCTTCGACGAAAAAATGTTCCGCGAAACAAATCCGCGCGTTCTCGAACATGTGGCAAAACGCAACGAGCTGCATGAACGTTACGCTGCTGCGATGAACGACATGAACCTCGAAGAACTCCGCCAAATCATCCTCGACTACGAAATCGTATGTCCGATTTCCGGAACCAAGAACTGGACAGAAGTTCGTCAGTTCAACCTCATGTTCTCTACTGAAATGGGAAGTACTGCCGACGGTTCCATGAAGGTTTACCTCCGTCCGGAAACGGCTCAGGGTATCTTCGTAAACTACCTGAACGTACAGAAAACAGGCCGTATGCGCATTCCGTTCGGTATCGCACAAATCGGTAAGGCATTCCGTAACGAAATCGTTGCACGCCAGTTCATCTTCCGTATGCGCGAATTCGAACAGATGGAAATGCAGTTCTTCGTTCGTCCGGGTGAAGAACTCAAATGGTTTGCAAAATGGAAAGAAACCCGCTTGAAATGGCACAAGGCTCTCGGCCTTGGTGACGAAAAATACCGCTACCACGACCACGAAAAGCTGGCTCACTATGCCAACGCCGCAACCGACATCGAATTCCTCATGCCGTTCGGATTCAAGGAAGTGGAAGGTATTCACTCCCGTACAAACTTCGACCTCGGCAACCACGAGAAGTTCTCAGGCAAGAAAATCCAATATTTCGATCCTGAACTGAACGAATCCTACACTCCGTACGTTATTGAAACATCTATCGGTGTTGACCGTATGTTCCTTTCCGTATTCGCTTCATCATTCGAAGAAGAAAAGCTCGAAAACGGCGAAACCCGCGTTGTACTTCACCTGCCGGCTCCGTTGGCTCCAATCAAGGCTGCAGTTATGCCGCTCGTACGCAAGGACGGTCTGCCTGACAAGGCCCGCGAAATCGTGGACATGCTGAAGTTCGACTATAAGGTACAATACGACGAAAAGGATTCTATCGGCAAGCGCTACCGCCGTCAGGATGCAGTAGGTACACCGTTCTGCATCACTGTTGACCACCAGACATTGGAAGACAACACCGTGACTATCCGCCACCGCGACACGATGGAACAGAAACGCGTCAGCATCGACGAGCTTCAATCCATCATCGATAAGGAAGTCAGCATGAAGGAGTTGCTCAAAAAGCTGCTCTAATAAACGCTATAATTATCCTCTCTCTAATTTTTTATAACTATGAAATATTTAAAAACGAAAGTCCTGACATTGTTCGCAGCCATCATGATGATTGGCTCGCTCAGCTCATGCAACTACAACTCGCTTGTTGAAAAGCAGCAGACTGTTGACCAGAAGTGGGCGGAAGTGGAAACACAATACCAGCGCCGTGCCGACCTCATCCCTAACTTGGTGAATGTGGTGAAAGGCTATGCCGAACACGAATCGCAAACACTGGAAAATGTGATTGCAGCACGCGCAAAAGCCACCTCCATCACGCTTTCTGCCGACCAACTGACTGAAGAAAACATGGCAAAATTCCAGAAAGCACAAGGCGACTTGTCGAATGCGCTCAAATCGCTGCTTGCCGTGACGGAATCCTACCCGAACCTGAAAGCCAACGAAAATTTCCGCGACTTGCAGGTACAGCTTGAAGGCACCGAAAACAGAATAGCCACAGCACGCACACGCTACACGGAAGCCGTGCGCGACTATAATGTTGCCATCAAGAAGTTCCCGACGGTCATCTATGCCGGCTGGTTCGGATTCGACGCCAAACCGCAGTTCTCTGCTGAAGAAGGAGCGGAAAAGGCACCGACTGTTGAATTTTAAACCAAGGCTAAAGCCTGCTAAATTTACAATACAATAAAAATGAGAAAATTACCGATAATTTTTATTCTACTGCTGGCTGCTGTCATCCCTTCGTGCAAGCTCGATCCGGTGACCGACGCTTGGGAATACTACAAAGAATGGCGTGAAGGCAACCAGGCATGGCTGGAAGAACAGATTGCGAAGAAGAACGACGACGGAACACCCTACTACAACAAGGTGACTCCGGAATTCGACCACAATGCGTATGTGCTTATCCGCTACCTGAACGACCGTTCAAAAACGGAAGACAACCTCACACCGCTGACTTCTTCGACTGTCGATGTGAAATACATCGGACGGACCTACGACGATGTGGCTTTCGATTCTTCCTACCTAAACACTTCGCCTGCCGACAGCATCTACCGCACGAAAGTGACCGACGTTATCGAAGGCTGGACAATTGCCCTGACCAACATGCGCGTGGGTGACTCTTGCGAAGTCATCGTTCCTTATCAATACGGATACAAGAACGTGACTTACGGCTCAATCAAGCCCTACTCCAACCTGATATTCCATGTCAAGCTGGTAGACATTCCGGGCTACGAAAAACCGGCGAACTAAACTGAAAAATTTTTAGAAAAAAGCGGAGCGGTTGTTTCTTTTTCAGAAACAACCGCTTATTTTTGTAAACGACTATTGGATGTCGAACCAAAACAAAGACCGTTATGAAAAGACTGACATGGATTTTTGCCCTCCTGCTCATTCTTTCCGCATGCAAGACCACGGAAGAGAACTACCGCAAATCGTATGTTGCGGCCATACAGAGCAAACAGGAAAAAACGGATTCCACCCTGACAGCGGAAGAAAAGGAAATCTACAATAAGGTGATTGAACAGCAGAAACCGCGCCTGACCAATGTAGGGGAAGACTCCATTCGCACTTCGCGCAACTATGCCTGGATGTTCTACGGCAACGACATACCGCTGAAGAAATACAATGTAGTGGTGGGAGCCATGCGCCAGCAGTTCAATGCCAAGGCTTTCTGCGACCGTCTGCGGAAAAGCAACTGCAAGTCGTATGTGATTACCGACCGCGACATGAACTACTTTGTGGTGGCGGAAGGATTCGACACAATGGAGGAAGCGGCCGAATATCTGAAAAACATTGACAAGCACATACCGTTCAAACTCCCGTTGAAAGAGCCGTATATCTACGACACTACGCGCCTGCACTAAACCGACTTGCCGCGTTTGGCAAGTTCTACCACCTCCAGGTCCTTAATGTCGCCGGCCTCGATTTTCAGGCGTATCAGCGTACGCACTGCCTGCCAGCCGTAAACGCCGGCTGCACCGGGATTGATGTGCAAAATATTAAGTTCGCGGTCGTACATCACTTTCAGAATATGGCTGTGGCCGCAAACAAAGATTTTCGGGCGACGGGTTTCCAGCTTGAATTTAACACCCGGGGCATATTTCCCGGGATAGCCGCCAATGTGGGTCATGTAGACCTTCACACCGTCGGTCACCCATTCCTGCTCCAGTCCGAATCGGCGGCGCAACACCATCCCGTCGATGTTTCCGGCAACGGCATGCACGGGAGCCAGCTTCTCCAGACGGTCGATGCCCTCCTCCGAGCCGATGTCGCCCGCATGCCAGATTTCATCACATCCGGCAAAATGCTGCTCGAAACGCTCGTCCCAAGTGGCATGTGTATCTGAAAGTATTCCGATAGTTTTCATAGTGAAAAAACGTCACGACTGCTACAGGGCCAGTGCCTCACGCAGAACGACACTGTCCATCAGCAGAATCAGACATCCGATAACAAAATAAATGATACGCGCATAGAGCCGCGGCATTTTCCCCGTCAGCATGCGGGCATTCGAAGTCTGGAAAAACCATTCCCAGTTGAACACCGCCGCCAGTACCGACAGCAAGCCGGTCACGGCAAAAACCCCGCAAATGAACCACGTGGCAAACACCATGGCAACAGTCCGTTATTCGCCCGGGAAAGTCAGCGTGAGCGAACGCTGTCCGTTCTCGTCTTCCACGACATCCACACGCACCGTGTCCTCCGGAAGAAGTTCTTCCACACGTTCCGGCCACTCTATCAGGCATACGGCACCAGAATCGAAATAGTCCTCAACACCGATGTCATAGGCTTCGTCAATGCTTTCCAGACGGTAGCAGTCGAAGTGATAGATCAGTTCGGCAGTAGTGTCCGAACGATATTCGTTGATGATAGAGAACGAAGGAGAGTTAGTGATGTCGGTCACACCCAATTCCGCACAAAGCGCATTGATAAACGTAGTTTTGCCGGCACCCATTTTGCCATAGAACGCGAAAACCGTATAGTCGCCCATTGCTTCAACAAACTCACGGGTAGCATCGGCAATCGCTTCCAACGATGTTATCTGAATTTTTTTCATAGTCATTATCATTGCTTTCTGCAAAGATAATATAAATATGCACAGTCTGACAATAGCAATCTTCAGATATTTCCTCCAAGCAGAATATTCTCAGCCAAGCCCATCAGCACACCATTAGTTTCATATATTTGCACATAAATTGCAAATTAAAGAATCTGACAACCGAAAAATCAGAATTTATTTCTTATATTTGCAAAAATCACATACATATGATAGCAGAAATTAAATTCAAGAACATGTTCTCTTTCAGAGACGAAACCATATTAAGTTTTGAGGCTGACAAAAGCAAGGATATGGAATCATACCACGTTGTCGAATTAGGCAGCGATGTGAGGTTGTTGAAAGTGGCTGTCGTTTACGGAGCGAATGCTTCGGGAAAGAGCAACATCATCAAGATATGTGATTTTATTAAATCATTTATAACCTATACTCCACTTAACAAAGCGGAGCAAATCCAAATTATTCCGTTTCTCCTTAACAAAACTACTCCCAAACAATTGTCAGAATACTCGATTTCCTTTTATTTAATGAATGGAGAAAAAGCTACACGTTATGTCTATTCCGCAGCATTAGACAGATCGCATGTCGCAAAAGAAACTTTGATTTACTATCCAAGCCAGCAACCTGCCACTATTTTTGAAAGGACAACCGAGAACAACGTTTCTGTCATCAAATTCGGACAGAAAATCAAGGTTTCACAAGCAGTCAAAGAGGAGATTACACTTAAATGTCTGCATAATATGTCTGTATTCGCAGCCTATATGCAGGTAAACACCCATATAGTGGAAATGGAAGCAGTCCTTCAGTACCTGACAAATCAGGTCATGCCAGCGATTGTACCCACATCATCATTGAACCGCTATGCCGAAGAATCAATTAAAGAAGAAACCGCGAAAGACTATATTCTGAGATATCTGCAAGAAGCAGACTTCAACATCTCCAATATTACGTCCAAAGAACAGGACTCAACAAAAGGAACAATTAATTATACCGTATATCAACACAAGGTTTCTACCGAAGATGGCGACGATTATTATTATGAGTTTCCTGAACTGTTTGAATCAGACGGAACCGTACGCACATTCGGCTTAGCCGCTCAAATACAAAAATGTCTTGAAAAAAATGCTTTCCTTGCAGTGGATGAAATTGAATCTTCCCTTCATCCGAAATTGACAGAATATATCATCGAACGCTTCCTGAAAGAGTCCGGCCACGCCCAGCTCTTGCTCACAACCCACTACGACGGGCTGCTGGGAGAAGAAGATTTGCTTAGAAAAGACAACATCTGGTTTACAGAGAAAAATTCAGACGGTTCAAGTGAACTTTACCCCCTGACAGATTTCAAGGGGCTAAACAGAATCAGTTCTCTCCAGAAAGCCTATAAGTTTGGCAAATTCGGCGCAGTTCCCAACCTATAAACTTGCCCAGTTATGAGAAAAGCAAAGAAAAACACGGCCACCCGGCAAGTGATTCATATCGTCGGAGAAGGCTTGACAGAACTGTTCTATTTCAGCCATTTGAAGAAGCTGCTCGGCTATCGGTATTCTATCTCGCCACGCCTTTTTGAAAACAACAGCATCGAAAAGATTGAAAAGAAAATAAAGGAACTTCTTGATGAAGATGTTTTTGTTATCTGTGTTTTTGATGCTGATGTCAGCAGGCGCTCTGATGCAGAGAACAAGAAAATGACGGCATTGAAAAAGAAATATGCCAACAATGGCAATGTCCTTTTATGCGACAGTTTGCAATCAATTGAATACTGGTTCTTGTTGCATTTTGAGGATACGTGCCGCCATTTTCAAGATTCCGCCGCAACAGAAAAAGCATTAAAGCAGTATCTTCCTGCATACAACAAGACCCGAAAATATCTTGAAAAAGACAAATGGGTAAAAGAAATGCTTGCCAACTCGAAGATGGACAAGGCTTGCGAACTGGCCGAAAAATACAAAGGCAGAGATTCTTATAGCGAGATTTACAAAGCAATCAAAAAAGTACGCGAAAAGCACCTATAGAACAATGATAAACGGATTCAAGTTTTATAAGCCATGTAAACTATTGCAGGATTATGTCAGGTACTATTGGACATTTGAAAGCGACAAAATGATTGAAACATACACATTTCCCATAGGGTGTCCTCAAATTATATTCCACAAGAAGTCAACCTTATATATTCCAGAATTAGACAAGAGACAAGATACACTGACGATAAGCGGACAAGTCAATTTCTCGTCCCATATCAGTGCTGACGATAGTATAGAGATGATTGTAGCTGTATTGCACCCCTATGCCATGAATATATTTCTTGACATTCCTACTCTTCATTTTTATAACAAAGAAACATCCGGCTATGAAATAGGAAACCTCCAATTGAATTGTCTTGCCTCTAAAATATTTGACAGTAAAAACATTAACATTTGTATCAGCTATATCGAACAATGGCTGATTTCTCAATTACAGTCCAACTACACCCCAAAACATAAAACAGACATTAACCGAATCAGAGCAGCTGTCCATCAATTGTATTTAGCCCCCAATACACAGATTTCCAAACTGGCGTCCATTTCCTGTCTTGGTAAAAAACAGTTTGAACGCATATTTCTTACCACTGTCGGAATGAATCCAAAAGAATATGCACGAATCGTACGCTTTCAAAAAGCCCTTAAATTTATACAGGAACAAGGGAAAAATATCAGTCAAGCTCAGATAGCATATCAAAGCGGCTTTTCTGACCAATCACACTTTATCAGAGAATTTAAAGAATTCAGCGGATACACTCCTTTATCTTTAATGGAAATATGCAAACCATACTCTGATTTATTCACCGTTCCTGTATAATGTCTCTTTTGTTCAATCCGTAGTCTTTGACACTATTTACTTTTGTGTCCAAACTTAAATTAGGAGAGAGATGAAAACAGAAATCAATCCAGCAACGACTACACGTGCATACGCATACGAAATGTGGATGCATGCACCTATGCCAATGGTGACATTTTTCAAAACGCTTGATGTTACAAATCTTGTCAAATTAAGCAAAAGAGAAAAACTGAAACTGAACATGCTGATATGTTGGTGCATTGGTAAGGCAGCTTCCGGCATCAAGGAATTTTATATGCTTCCGGTCAGGAACAAACTGATTCAGTATGATACTATTGCCGTAAATACCATAGTCGCCAACAAAAAGAATGAAATAAGTTCCTGCGATATTCCTTTTTCAGAAGATCTAAACCTATTTAATCATGATTATATCCGGCTCACTCAACAAGTAGCAGAGACCTGTCAGAACCATGATTTGACAGAAAGTATGGTTATTGGAACATCCGCTCTTGTTAATTTTGAAATCGACGGCGCGATAGGGATGTATAGCGGCATTTTCAACAATCCATTCTTGATTTGGGGAAAATTCAAGAAACACCTTTTCAGAAAGCACCTTACTATTTCATTCCAATTTCATCATACACAAATGGACGGAGCTCACGCTGCATGTTTTCTGGAAGAATTACAGAAAGTAATTAATCACATATAAATAGACTGCACCTCGCTGCCCACATACAAATGATATCCAATTGTCAAAATTAACTAAAAATTCATCTATTTGTCGCTAAGCTGGTTCAAAATCCAAACAGACGATTATCTTTGCAATACGGCAGGTGTTTCTGTCCGGAACGACAAACAACGAATCAAAACATTATGGCAATGAAAAAGACATTAACAGGCATAGCACTGCTATTGGTGGCAATATTTACACAGACAGCTACACTCCAGGCATCGGACTTCATCGACACGGGAATGCCCGACAAATCCATCGGCGTAGGCATACGCTTCGGTGTGAACACATCCAACAGCAGCGGTTCGCTCAAGGGTTACAGCGACAACACGTCATACAGCTGGCGTACGGGCTTCAACACGGGCGTTGTAGTTGACCTCAACGTTCGCGAGTTCTTCTCTATCCAACCGGGGTTGTTTTTTGAAAACAGAAGCTACGACTATACAATCGTGCGCCACGAATCGGCCTCCCAATCGCTCTACAACGAACTGGGACATACCCGCAGCTATTCGTTCAACATTCCGATTATGGCTTCGTTCCGCTTCAATCTGACCGACAATCTGGAATGGTTGGCTGAGGCTGGACCTTACTTTGCATTCGGCGTGGGCGGCTTCGACAAGAACCACCAAGTATATCTGCAAGTGGCAAAGGACCCGCAACAGTCGAGCAAATACTACGAAAACCATATCGAACGCGATTTCTACGGCAAGGACATCTGGAACCACAAGAAATTCGACTGGGGTTTCAAACTCGGCACCGGTTTCCGTCTCCACAAGCGCTATCTGTTCTCCATCCACTATTTTGCCGGATGCAAGAATGTGTCGGCAAATCCTGACTGGACCATGCGCAACAAAAGCTGGAGTTTTGCACTCGGCTATGATTTTTAGCTCATAAAATACAGACTATCAACAGCAAAGAGGGTGACCCAAAAGCCATTCAGAATGGCAGAAGGGTCACTTTCTTCGTTTGCA
>OOCH01000245.1_pt1 | contig 59898 bp, 51 predicted proteins | sample 1671641 | NCBI WGS metagenome assembly OOCH01 (sample SAMN06348177, study PRJEB24527) | human gut metagenome | biome: human gut; feature: ankylosing spondylitis patient; material: feces | host: Homo sapiens | place: China | collected 2015-10
AGCAGAGATGAACTTCTGGTGGGACTATCTGGGTTCGAACCGGAGACCTCTTCGATGTGAGCGAAGTGCTCTGACCAACTGAGCTATAGCCCCTTGAACACGTCATATTATAGCACCGGTATTTCAGATTGTTAATATAAATTTCTTTGATGAAATTCCCCCGCGCAAAAGGACTGTGAATGGCATTCCCATTCACAGTCCTTTATTGCATATCTGTATTTTATTAATCTTCGAGACCGCCTCTGGCAGCGAGGATCTTCTCTGCAGCGCCCATTACGGCAAGCATGGTGTGTTCAAAAACAAGACCGCCTTGGAAGTACATGATGTACGGAGGTCTTACAGGGCCGTCAGCTGACATTTCGATTGTAGAGCCCTGGACGAAAGTGCCTGCTGCCATAATGATCGGATCCGTATATCCGGGCATGGGCCCCGGGACAGGAACGGCATCCGAATCAACCGGAGACCAGTTCTGCACGGCCTCGGCAAAGCTGCACATATTTTCTTCAGAGCCCAAAGTAATGGCTGTAATAAGGTCAGTCCTTAGATGGCCCGGTTCAGGAACGACGTCAAAGCCGAGCACCTTGAATACAGCAGCGCAGAATTCGGCGCTCATCATTGCCTGACGCGTAATATGCGGAGCGAGGAAAAGTCCTTCAAAGAACGGACGGTAAGAAGCAGCATAGGATCCCATTTCTGCGCCAAGTCCGGGAGCTGTCCAGACGTAGGAGCAAAGCTCGACAAGATCTTCTCTTCCGCAGATATAAGCACCCGTCGGTGCAAGTCCGCCGCCGGCGTTTTTAATCAATGAACCTGCCGTAATATCAGCGCCAAGCTCGATCGGTTCTTCCTTGCATGTAAATTCGCCATAGCAGTTATCGACAAAGCAAATCGCATTTGGATTCTTTGCTTTGACTGTTTCGATGATTTTCCTGATGTCGGATGGGAAAAGCGAATCTCTCAGCATGTACCCTCTGGAGCGCTGGATTTCTACAAGTTTTGTATTTTCATCAACAGCATCTGTAATGGCTTCCAGATCGTAAGTGTTGTTCTTAAGAGGCACTTCCTTATAATGAACGCCCTTGGATTTAAGATTGCCCGGTGCGTTTCCGGAAATCCCGATGACGCTCTGCATCGTGTCATAAGGAGCACCTACAGCAGATACCATCGTATCTCCCGGCTCGAGGAGCGCAAGGAGAACGGTAGCAAGCGCATGAGTGCCTGAAACAAACTGCGGACGGACCAGGGCGCTTTCTGCCTTGAATATATCTTTCCAGATTTCCTCGAGTTCTTCACGGCCCGGATCCCCATAGCCATAGCCATTGGATGGAGCGAAGTGATAAGCAGAGAGGTGGTGGTTCCTGAATGCTTCCAGAACTTTCTGTGTATTGTATAAGGAAATCTCTTTCATTTCATCAAAAACAGGCGCACAAAGAGCGAGCGCTTCTTCCTGCACCTGTTGAAGTTTTTCATTCATTTTCACTCAATCAGATCCTTTGTATTGTAGAAATAGCATGCTTGTAAATCAGCTGCGAACGATTTTCGCTTACAAGAAGCACGGTAAAGCTATCAAAGGACTTTACCTTGCCCTTCAGTTGAACGCCATTCATCAAAAAAATGCTGACAGGCGCATTTTCTTTCCTGGCTTCATTTAAAAATGTATCCTGCAGATTCATTTTACCTTCCATCTTCACATTCTCCTCTAAAATATGAAATGACATAATCCGTGATTTCCTTACACCACGTGTCCTGGTTAAACTCATTTCTCTCATACCAGTGAATATACGGCATTCTCTTATACCATGTAATCTGCCGTTTTCCGAAATGGCGAGTGTTTTTCTGGATGAGAGCTTCTGCCTCTTCAATAGAGAGCTCGCCTTTTATGCACTGAACCATTTCCCGATAGCCAATGGCCTTCAGTGACTGGGCTGTTTCCGGAATGCCTGAATCCAGAAGTTTTTGAACTTCATCATATAATCCGTCCTGCATCATATGACAGACTCGCTTATTTATTCTATCATATAAGACCGCTCTGTCCATAGCAATCCCTATAACTGGACCATCATAAATGAGAGATTGGCTCTTTTCCGGGGATAAATCCCTGCCTTCTGCATCAATCAGCTCCAGTTTTCTCAGCATTCTCTGCGGATCATCAGGAATTTCCCTGACGCCTGCTTTCTTAAGTTCTCTTTCAAGGCCTTCTTTCCCATTGGCCAAATAAAAGTCATGCCACTTTTTCCGCTGATCAGACTTAGGCAGGAAAGAATATCCTTCCAGAAGCGACTGGATATAAAGCCCTGTTCCTCCCACAAGGACAGGAATTCTTCCTTCTTTATTTTCTCTTGTTATGATTTCTGAAGCTTTCTTCTGAAAATCAGCAGCGGAATAGGGTTCTCTGGGATCGATACAGTCGACAAGATAATGAGGGATTCCCTGCATTTCTTCTTTTGTCACTTTGGCCGTTCCAATATCCATTTCCTTGTAGACCTGGAATGCATCGCCGGAAGTAATGGAAGACCCCAGCGCTTTTGCAATCTCAATCCCGACCTCTGATTTACCAGAAGCAGTCGGCCCTAGTATGGTTATAAGCTTTTCCTTCATGATAAATCAATCACCCCGTATGCCGTGGTCTGCCCCTTTTTGGCTTCAATCCTTGTAAAAAAGTCCTTCTTGAAAAGCAATGAAAACGGGCGCTCCTTGACAATCACACGCGCCCTGGCCGCGCGCATGGCCAGCAGAATCGTCTCGTCATCAAGCTTGTCATAAGCGGCTGCTTCCCGAAAGCCTGTCATATCATTGACTTTTGCCTGCACAGGATGCCGGAACATAGGATCAAAGTAAACGACATCAAAACTTTTCTCTGGAATATTTTTCAGATATTCCTTGAAATCAGCATGAATCAAATAGATTCTCCGAACGGCATCCGTCAGCGCAGGGTCTTTATCCTGATAAGATTCTATGCCGGCCCTTCCTATTTCATAAAGCGCAGTGCTTTTCTCCAAGGCTGTGACGCTTCCCCTGTCCCCTAAGAACCAGGAAATCGTCGTGGAATCATTCGCATGGCCAAAGGTACAGTCAAGGACGCGGCAGGGTCCTTCCTTTGGAAGCAGCCTGCATAAGCGGTCCTCATTCCCCGCAAGAATCTGGCGCGTGCGGAGGACGGATGTCCCTAAATGAAAATGGTATTCCCCGTCTTTCGTCTTAAACGAAGGAAGGCGCCTGCCATAAATCAGGAAACCTTCTGCCTTGTACTTCTCTGCCATCTCTTCAAGCTTGTCTTCTCTCTCAAGGTAAGGGATAGCCAAAGCTTTTGCACGCTCTTTTGCCTTTTCTCGGATCAGTCCCGGAGCATCCGAGATTGTTGTTGCAGCAATCTTCATGGCCTTTTGAACAGCCTTCCCAGTTCTTCAGGTGTGAATCTTACAATCGTCGGTCTCCCATGCGGACATACAAACGGGCGAGACGTGTGGAAGAGATCTGTAATCAGTTCCTTCATCTGGCGGATATTCAAGGGATCTCCCCTCTTGATGGCGCCGCGGCATGCTGCATAGGCCATCATGCGGTGGCGGAGCGTTTCAGGTGAAACCATATCTTCATCGTGATAGGCGACTAAAATATCCCTTATGACGCGAAGGAGTTCATCATCTGCAAAATCCTCCGGCACTCCGGTCACGCGTATGACATCAGGTCCTGCCTGCTCAAATGTAATGCCCAGCTTGAGCAGTTCATTTTCATGATCCCGCAAAATCAGAATATCATCCGGCTCCGCATGGATCAGATGAGGAATCAGGAGTTTCTGGACAGGAATTCCTTCCGCTCTTTCTGCAAGCTTATCATAACGAACGCGTTCATGCGCTGCATGCTGGTCAATGATGAAAAGATCCTTCCCATGCTGGCAGAGAATGAAGCAGTCTGCCACCTGTCCTAAAGGGATAACCGTTTCTGCTTCTTCTTTTTCTGATTCAAATAAGACGCCTTCAGAAATCGTTTTCTGATCTTTCGACTCCTGATGATCTTCCTGATCTTCTCTCTTGAAGAATGGCTTATCCGACAGGATTTCACGGCTTCCTACTGATGGCTGGAATGTCTCCCGCATCGTTTCAGAGTTTTTTCCAGTGCCGGAAGATGAAGATCCCTTCTGCTGCTGGCTGTATTCTTCAAGATGTGCTCTCCATGAATCAGGTACAGAGGGAGTCTTTGCCTCTCCTGTCTCCATAGCAAGCCCGATGTCGTGAAGAGGTTTCTGGTCTCCCACTTTCACATTGACCGGATTTACATCCATTTCACCAAGGACCTGATGGCCCGGATCCTTGATCATCTCGCGGGCAATGCTGTCTGCATCCGACTGGGATGTGAGCGTCCTTAAAACGGCATGGTAGACCGTGCGGAATGCCATCTGTTCATCAGAAAACTTGATTTCCCTTTTCTGAGGATGCACATTGACATCGATGCTTTCCGGCGGCACATCAAAAGAAAGGACAAGAAGCGGATAGCCATTCTTTGGAAGAAGTGAATGGTATGCATTGTCCACGGCTTTTGAAATGACAGAACTTTCAATAACTCTCCGATTGATGATCAGCGTCTGGAACTGGCGGCTGCTCTTTAAGAGCGATGGTTTCGAAATCAGTCCGTTAAGGAAGATATTTTCCCCTTCTTCTTTGACTTCAAGCATTTCACCGGCTGTCTTTACACCGTATAAAGCAGAGACAACGTCTAGAAGTCTTCCGTTGCCCGGTGTTTCAATGACGACTCTTCCATTATTGATCAGGCGGAAAGCAACATCTGGATTGGCAAGGGCCAGTTTTCCCACCATCGTATTGATTCTAGCCGATTCCGTTCTTTCTGATTTCAGGAATTTCTTCCTCGCCGGAACGTTATAGAAAAGCTCCCTGACCTCAACCGTTGTGCCGGCTGGCGTTCCGGCGGCATGCACATCTTCAACAACGCCGCCCTTGATATCAATGACCGTTCCTTCAACATCTTCCGGTCTTCTTGTCGTGATGGATGATCTTGAAACGGACATAATGCTTGGAAGCGCTTCCCCGCGGAATCCCAGGGAGGCAATGTGATAAATGTTATCCACATTGGAAATTTTGCTTGTGGCGTGGCGGATAATGGACATCTTGGCATCTTCTGCAGTCATTCCAGAGCCGTTATCCGTCACACGGATGTAAGTCATACCGCCGTCTGCAATTTCTATTTCCACTTCATGAGCGCCTGCATCGACAGAATTTTCCACCAGCTCTTTGACGACATTGACCGGACGCTCGACGACTTCTCCTGCAGCAATCTGATTCGCCGTAACTTCATCAAGAACATGAATTAATCCCATTATCGGCTCTCCTTTGCTTCCTTACTCAGGCGGAATAAAATCTCCATGGCTTCAATCGGTGTCTTGCTCATGACATCAAGGTCTGCCAGTTCATTGATGATGGGCGATGCAAAAAGATCAAGGCCGGTTTCTCTTGCTTCATTAGAAGGAGCAGAAGGCGCATGGTATCCCTTGCCATCCGATTCCTCCAGTCCTTCAAGAATATCGTCGGCTCTTTTCAGGAGAGATTCGGGAAGCCCGGCAAGTCTTGCGACATGGATACCGTAGCTTCTGTCTGCGCAGCCTGGAACGATGCGGCGGAGGAACACGACATCCTTTCCGCGCTCCTTCACTGTTACCGTATAATTCTTGATCTTGCTGCTGCCATCTGCCATATCTGATAATTCATGATAGTGCGTAGCAAACAAAGTAAAGCCATGAATCTTTTTGTCAATGTATTCGACAACGGCTCTTGCAATGCTCATGCCGTCATATGTGCTCGTGCCTCTCCCGATTTCATCAAGAAGAATCAGGCTGTTTCTGGTAGCATTGCGGAGAATATACGATACTTCCTGCATTTCCACCATGAACGTACTCTGCCCGGTCGATATATCATCCGTGGCTCCGATCCTTGTGAATATGCGGTCGACAGGAGAAAACATACCGCTTTTTGCCGGTATGAAGGATCCGATCTGCGCCATAATCGTCAAAACGGCAACCTGACGCATGTATGTCGACTTGCCTGCCATGTTGGGCCCTGTGATAACCAGGATTTCCTGATTATCATGATTCAGTTCTGTATCGTTTGGTACAAACATTTCATGATTGAGTGCATGTTCTACCATCGGATGCCTTCCATCAGAAATGGAAATGCGGCCTTCCTTCTGCGGGAGGATCTGCGGTCTTACATAACGGTCCTTCAGAGCTGCCCTTGCAAGGCTTGCTATGCAGTCAATACCCGCCAGAGCAGAAGCTGTTCTCTGCATGTCCGGAATTTCCGGGCGTATTTCCGCTTTGACCATCTGGTAGATCTTAAGTTCGAGCTCTTCGGTCTTTTCCTTGGAGGAGAGCGCTTTAGCCTCGAATTCCTTCAGCTCGGGGGTAATATATCTTTCCGCATTGACCAGCGTCTGTTTTCTCACATAATACTCGGGAACAGGAATCTTATTGGCATTGGAGATTTCAAAGTAATAGCCAAAGACATTATTGAAGCCAATCTTCAGCTTGATGCCCGTCTTCTCTTTTTCCTCTTCTTCCAGCTTTGCTATATATTCCTGGCTGTCTTCCGACAAAGAGCGGATTTCGTCAAGTTCCTCGGAAAAGCCCTTCTTTATGTACTTGCCGTCCTTGATATTCCCTGTGCCGTTTTCATTCATCGCACGATCCAGAAGGTCAAAAACGGCTTCATGCACTTTCATCTGTCCGTTCAGCTTTTTCAGGATGACTGAACTGGAAGATGCAAGGAGATTCTTGATCTGCGGCACAATCTTGAGCGTTGCTTTGAGTGCCAGCAAATCCTTCGGCGAGGTGACATTGGCTTCGATACGGCCAAGGATTCTTTCAAAGTCAAAAACCTGAGAAAGCAGCTCCTCGAGCTGTGTCAATTCCATGGCATGATTCGTAAGTTCTTCAATCCCGTCCTGACGAAGGATGATTCCATTCACATCCACCAGAGGCCTTTCAAGCCAGCGGCGCAAAAGTCTTGCCCCCATTGCCGTATGCGTGTGGTCAAGAAGCTCAAGAAGTGTCCCTCTTCTTCCGCCGTCCCTCATATTCCTGGTGATTTCAAGATTCCTGATGCACTGGTCGGAAAGAATCAGCGTATGATCTTCCCTGATCGGCTGCACGGAATGGAATTCCGGCAAGTTGTCTCTCATGACATTCTGCAGGTAATCCGCCAGGTATCCAAAGGCCATGCGTACATTTTCATTCTCAATCGATTCCGCGATTGAAGGTGTCTTGCACGTTTCATCCGTTTCAGGCATTCTCGTGACAAGACAGCTTCCAAGGCGTGATGAACAGAAGGATGTCAGCTGGCGGTAGAAATCATCAGATACGCCGCATACGAGTTCTGCCGGATTATATACAGAAAGGACATCCAGGAAATCGTCCTGCTCCTTTTTCAGATTCCAGATCCCCCACCAGCTTTCGCCTGTTGAAATATCACAGAGGACCATATGGATCTTCTTGTCTTTCTCAAGCAGACAGGCCAGATAGTTGTTGGATTTATCCGCAATGGCATTTTCAAAGAGAATGGTTCCCGGCGTAATGACGCGGATGACATCGCGCTTAACGAGTCCCTTTGCCTTCTTAGGATCTTCAAGCTGTTCGCAGATGGCTACTTTATACCCCTTTTGAATCAAACGGTAAATATAAACCTCGGCCGCATGGTACGGCACGCCGCACATAGGAACGCGGCCTTCTGCACCTGCATTCTTCCCTGTCAGGGTCAATTCCAGTTCATGAGAAGCCGTGTACGCGTCATCATAAAACAATTCGTAAAAATCACCCAGACGGTAAAAGAGCAGGCAGTCCTTGTATCCCTCTTTTATCTCTTTGTATTGATCCATTAATGGCGTTTTAGCCAATCTCAATCACCTCTCGATCAAATGACAAGACAGAATTCAGATCAGTTCTCCCTTGAGAACCCAGGTCTGCGCTGTGTCAACTTTAACGTCAACAGTATCTCCGACGGAAATTCCTTCCTTGTACGGGAATAAGATCATTTTGTTTCCTGAAGTTCTTCCATACCAGTTCATCGGATCCTGCTTGGAAGGGCCTTCTACGATAATGGAATATGTCTTTCCTTCCATTTCCTTATTGAGTTCAAGGCTGATTTCATTTTCCACATCCATCAGTTCCTGCAGACGTCTGTGCTTGGTATCAGAATCGATCTGGTCTTCCATTCTTGCTGCAGGCGTTCCGGTTCTTGGAGAATAAATAAATGTATAAGCGGAATCGAAACGGACTTCCTTCAAGAGGGCCAGCGTTTCCTGATGCATTTCTTCCGTTTCCCCCGGGAAGCCTGTAATAAGATCTGTTGTTACGACAATATCAGGCATTTTGCTTCTTACGTAGGAAAGGAGTTCCTTGAAATGTTCAATCGTATAGCCGCGGTTCATCTTCTTCAGCATTTCATTGGATCCGTGCTGGACAGGAAGATGCATATGACGGACAACCTTCGACGATTCTGCCATGGCATCAATCATTTCGAATGTCATATCTCTTGGATGGGATGTCATGTAGCGTACTCTTTCAATGTCATCAATTTTATCGATAGCACGGATCAAGTCGCCGAAATCGGTTCCGTTCCTGAAATCGAGCCCGTAAGAATTGACATTCTGCCCGAGAAGTGTAACTTCCTTATATCCTTCATCGGCAAGAGTCTGGATTTCATTGGAAATGTCATCAATCGTACGGCTGATTTCACGGCCTCTAACATAGGGAACGATGCAGTAAGTACAGAACTTATTGCATCCCTGCATGATCGGAACCCATGCGAAAATCTTAGACTTTCTGACAGACTTCAATTCGCTGTAATCTTCAACGCTGTGTGGATTTCTTTCTGTCTTGACGACATGGCCGCCGCGTGCATTTTCCTTGGAAACGATATCTTTCAGATCATGAATATGGTATGGTCCGATAACAAAATCAATGATCGGCATTCTTTCAATCAGCTTGCCCTTGTTTTCCTGCGCCATGCAGCCGGCGATTCCCAGAAGCATGTCCGGGTTCTTGTCCTTCAGCTTCTTGATTTCACCGATTTTCCCATACACTTTTTCTTCCGCATTCTGGCGGACGCTGCATGTATTCATGATGACGATGTCTGCGTCTTCCATTTCTTCAGCCGGCCGATATCCCAGTTCTTCCAGCTGTCCGTTAATACGTTCTGTGTCAGATTCATTCATCTGGCATCCATATGTAATCGTATAATATTTTTTCCCCATCGAGAGCTGCTCCTTATCCACGGCAATCCTCCTGTATTATGTTAAATCAATTATAATATTATACCATATACAGGATATTCCTTTCATATAATCTAATTTCCACCACGCAAAAAGGAGCTGCGGCAAAATGAATTGCACATTTTGTCACAGCCCTTTTATGGGTTTCTGCTTACTTTCCAAGCTTCTTGAAAAGGCTTGCCATTTCAAGAGCATCCATAGCGCATTCAAAGCCCTTGTTGCCGGACTTGAGCCCTGCTCTGTTGACAGCCTGTTCAATCGTATCGGTGGTCAATACGCCGTAGAGAACAGGAATGCCGCTCGAAAGCGATGCCATAGCAACACCCTTTGTCACTTCGGTTGCTACATGTTCATAATGATCTGTTTCACCGCGGATGACTGCGCCAAGGCAGATGACAGCATCATATTTTCCTGATTCAGCCATTTTCTTGGAAGCCAGCGGGATTTCGAAAGCGCCTGGCACCCATGCCAGATCTACTTTATCCATATCGACGCCATGACGGGTAAGTCCGTCTACGGCTCCGTCAATGAGCTTGCTGACGATGACTTCATTGAAACGGGATGCTACGATTCCTACTCTGATTTCACTTTCATTAAAAAGTCCGGAAATAATATTCACTTTGAATGCCTCCTGTGCTTACTCTTTTGGTTCTTCAATATCTTTATCAAGCTTTAACATATGGCCCATTTTTTCCTGCTTCGTTTTCAGATAGAATTCGTCTTCGCGGGTAGGAGCCATTTCAATTGGTTCTCTTGATGCAATGGTGATGCCGTATTCACTGACATCTCCGATTTTCTGCGGATTATTGGTCAGAAGACGGATGCTGTTTACGCCCAATGCCTTAAGAATCTGCGCGCCTGTCATGTATTCACGAAGGTCAGCCGCAAATCCAAGCTTCAGGTTTGCTTCAACGGTATCATATCCTTCATCCTGAAGAGCATAGGCTCTGATCTTGTTGATCAGGCCGATTCCTCTTCCTTCCTGGCGAAGGTAAACAAGAACGCCGCGTCCTTCACGGGCAATCTGGCGCATAGCCTGCGCAAGCTGCTGGCCGCAGTCACAGCGAAGGGAACCGAAGCAGTCTCCTGTCAGACATTCAGAATGAATGCGGCAAAGGACCGGCTTACCGTCAGAAACATTGCCCATGGAAAGGGCTACGTGGTGTTCCCCGTTCATCTTATTCACAAATCCGTAAATTTCAAATTCGCCATACTTTGTCGGAAGCTTGGCATGAGAAACTTCATCTACCAGTACTTCGTGCTTTTTCCTGTATTCGATGAGCTCCTGAATATTGCCAATCTTCATATTCTTTTCTCTGGCAAGCTTGAAGAGGTCGTCCCTTCTTGCCATTGTTCCGTCATCATTCATGATTTCACAGCAAAGGCCTGCCGGTTTCAATCCTGCAAGTCTTGCAAGATCGACAGTTGCTTCCGTGTGGCCCTGACGTTCAAGAACGCCCCATTTTCTTGCCTTCAGCGGGAAAAGATGGCCGGGTCTTCTGAAATCTTCCGGTTTTGCTCCGTCCTTGATTGCTTCAAGCGCTGTCATGGAGCGGGCATAAGCGGAAACTCCCGTACCGGAATCTTTATAATCGATCGATTCCAGGAATGCTGTCTGGTGATTATCCGTATTATGGCGGATCATCGGTCCCAGGTACAGGGAATCAGCGATTTCTTCAGACATCGGCATGCAGATGACGCCTTTTGCTTCCGAAGCCATGCGGTTCACATTTTCCGGAGTAGCAAATTCTGCGGCGCAAATATAATCGCCTTCATTTTCTCTGGACTCCGGATCCTGCATGATGACAATGTGTCCTGCACGGATTTCTTCAATGATTTCTTCAATACTGTCAAATTTATAATCCATAACTTCCTCCATGCCCAAGGCTCTGAAGCATCCCCAGCGTCAACCCCTCGCCCGGTTTGTCTTTCATGAGCTGCTCGATGTACTTTCCTATATAATCACATTCGATATTGACCGGATCCCCTGGTTTTTTGTCCATCAATATCGTCTTCTCTCCCGTATGAGGGATAAGAGAAATGGTGAAACCCGTATCTGTTCTTTCCGCCACGGTAAGGCTGATGCCGTCTATGGCGACAGAACCCTTTTCAACAATATATCTCATCAGCGCTTTGTCTAATGTTATGGCAACTTCGATGGAATTATCCAGTTTCCTGAATGAAAGGATCTTTCCCTGTCCATCGACATGGCCAAGCATGATGTGTCCGCCCAGGCGGTCGCAGAGCCTGAGTGCTCTTTCAAGATTAACCGGTGATCCCGGCCGGCAAATAGAGAAGGATGTTCTTCTCAAAGTTTCAGGCGTAACATCAGCGTCAAAAGAATCCTGATCCATCCTTGTAACGGTGAGACAGGCGCCATTGACCGCAATGCTGTCGCCAAGCTTGGTCCCTTCCAGTACAGTCCTGCAGGATATAGTCAGCGTGCAGCTGTGTCCGGATCTTCTGATCTGCCTGATATGGCCGATTTCCTCAACAATCCCGGTAAACATTCTTATTCACCCTTTTCATCCTCTCCTTTTTCGATAGGGAGATCTGATGCAGGTTCATCATGAGCTTCTTCTGATTTCTCAGGTTCTTCTTTAGGAGATTCCTCTTTGTGATCTACATAACCTTCAATGATGAGATCGGAGCCTGACATCAATGTCGTAATATTTTTCAGCCTGAATGCTTCCGGTATGGTATCTGAGCCTTTTCCTCCAAGGAGGCCCGGTGCATCTTTTCCGCCAATCAGGATAGGAGCTGCATAGATTCTTACCTTATCAACGATTCCTGCCTCAAATGCATCTGCAGCAAGGGTTGCGCCGCCTTCCAGAAGGATGCCGTCGATTCCTTTCAAGGCAAGTCCTGTCATAGCAGCGGAAAGGTCTACCTTTCCCTTGATATCGCCGTCTGCGATAATGACATCAATGCCGTTTTTAATCAGAGCATCACGCTTTGTCTCATCGGCCGAGGTGGTCGTAAGGACGATGGCCTTTCCCGGTTCCTGGAATACCTTTGCCTTTAGCGGAACGGATAGATTGCCATCTACGATAATTCTTACCGGATCGATCATCCCTTCCGTGCGGGATGTCAAAAGCGGATTATCGGCCAGTATAGTGCCGGCTCCCGCCATAATTCCTGCATAGCAGCCGCGGAGAACGTGAACCTCCTCGCGTGAATCTTCGGAAGAAATCCACTTGGATTCACCGGTATGGCAGGCTGTTTTTCCATCCAGGGACATGGCCGCTTTGTAAAGGACAAAAGGTTTATGCTTCTGGATGTACTTCAGGAAAACTTCATTGAGCTCTTTTGCTTCTTTTTCCATGACGCCGACAGTAACAAAAATGCCCGCATCCCTTAATTTCCTGATTCCCTTTCCTGCTACGAGCGGATTGGGATCGACCATTGCCGTGACAACGCGGTCGATGTCTTTTTGGATAATGAGATCCGCACACGGCGGCGTCTTCCCGTAGTGAGAGCAGGGCTCCAGACTGACGTACAAAGTCGCCCCCTTCGGATCTTCTGTGCAGTTATTAAATGCATTCACTTCTGCATGAGGGCCGCCGTACTGTTCATGCCAGCCTTCACCGATGACACGCCCGTCCTTGACAATGACAGCACCTACCATTGGATTCGGGCGCGTATGCCCCATTCCCCTGACTGCCAGTTCCAGAGCGCGGGCCATGTACTTTCTATCTTCATCAATACGCAAAAAATCCACCTCCCTTTCGTTCCAGGGAGGTGGATTCCTAAGAATCTTATCCACTCTTCTTTCATCCGGACTATACCGTCGGCTCTGGATTCACACCAGATCTTACCAAGCGAAATTGGTTCGTGGGCTGTCACCACCGGTGGGGACTTCCACCCCGCCCTGAAGAGATTAATCTATTCTTATTTATTATAGCAGAACGATGTATAAACGCAATAGTCAGCCTGTCATCCAAAGACCTTGTCCGTTTATTTTCCCATCATGGAAAGAACTGCGTCTTTTACATCACGGCTGATATCATCAGGACTTCTAAGATTTTCTTCTTCCACGCAGGAAATCTTCTTCCAGTCATACAAAGCAACCAGCTCCTGATAGGCTGCATGACATTTCTTCAAATAATCCAGATGCTGTTCATGAATATCTGAGGAACCGCCCTTTGCCGCTCTTTCCCTGATCAGCCTTTCTGAAATGGCCAAAGGGATATCAAGCAGAATGACCAGATCAGGCCTTGGCAGTTCAAGTTCTCCATACTCGGTCGCCTCAAGCCATTGAAGGAACTTCCTCCTTTCTTCTGCCTGATCATACTTTGTCATCTGATGCACCATATTGCTTGTCGTGTACCGGTCTGCAATGACAATTCCGCCGTTTTCATAAAACTTTTTCCACTTGGTGCGGAAGGAAGCAAACCTGTCGACGGCATAGAACAAGGATGCTGCATACGGATTCACATCCATCGGATCTTTACCGAAATCTCCGCGAAGGTACATTTTCACAAGAGCGGAAGATTCACTTTCGTAATCAGGAAAGGAAATATGCATGACATCCTTCCCGAGACTTATCAGATTCTGCTCCAGAAATTCTGACTGCGTTGCTTTCCCGCTTCCATCAATTCCTTCAAGAACGATTAAGTGTCCTTTCATTCTTTCACCTCCAGAGCTCAATTGGCCCAGTCATCAAAAACAGCCGCCCATGCAGGCGGCCGCTTTCATTCAGGCTTTTCTCTTTGGATTAAAGAGGTTCATTGCGCGATCCACGCCGCTTTCCAGTGCGGTTTCAATGGAATCCGCGGTTTTTATCTTTGCCTCTTCGATTTTGGCAATATCGTCTCCGTAAGGACGGCCCAGGACATGCTCTATGACTGTGTGTCCATCCTGAGGATGACCCACGCCAATTCTGAAGCGTGTGAATCCTTCACTTCCCAGATGAGCAATCAGAGATTTGATTCCGTTATGGCCTCCTGCGGAGCCTTTTTTGCGAATTCTTACTTTTCCGGGCGGCAAATCAAGATCATCACAGATGATATAAATATCATCGAGACCGACCTTGTAATAATTGGCAATGGCTCCCACTGCTTCTCCGCTGTTATTCATATAGGTCAGCGGTTTGACAAGAAGAACCTTTTCCCCGTTGACAACAACAGCTGCTGTTTCCGCCTTCATCGTTTCTTTCCATGCAGAAACATTCCAGCGTTTTGCCAGAATATCAATGACATCAAACCCCATATTATGGCGGGTGTGTTCATATTCCTTGCCCGGATTTCCGAGTCCTGCTAAGATCTTCATTATTTATCGAAGAGCTGGCTGACGGATGCATCATGGAAAATGCGGAGGATAGCTTCGCCAAGGAGCGGAGCAATGGAGAGAACCGTCAGTTTATCCTGGATTTTTTCCGGAGGAATCGGAAGAGAATTGGTAACAATCAGTTCCTTGATGTTGGAATTCTTGATTCTTTCGGTAGCCGGATCTGTCAGTACCGGATGGCAGACTGCAGCATATACGCCTTTAGCGCCATATTCAGCAAGAGCTTTGGCACCTTCGCAGAGGGATCCTGCTGTATCAACGATATCATCAACAACGAAGCAGTTTCTGTCTTTTACGTTGCCGATGATGTTCATGACTTTAGCAACGCCCGGTTCCGGACGTCTCTTTTCAATGATGGCGATCGGAGCACCTACACGGTCAGCCAGTTCTCTGGCTCTTGTTACGCCGCCAAGGTCAGGAGAAACGATGGTCAGGTTTTCCAGATTCTTGGATTTTACATAATCTGCCAGAAGAGATGCGGACATCAGATGATCGACAGGAACATTGAAGAAGCCCTGGATCTGTCCTGCATGAAGGTCCATCGTTACAACTCTTGTCACGCCGGCAGTGGACATGAGATCGGCAACCAGCTTGGAGCTGATCGGTTCACGGCCTCTTGTCTTGCGGTCCTGACGAGCATATCCATAATATGGAACAACAACAGTGATGTGGCGTGCAGAAGCTCTCTTGAGCGCATCAACCATAATCAGCATTTCCATCAGGTTATCATTAACCGGAGCACCAGTCGGCTGAATGATAAAGCAGTCCTTACCACGGACGCTTTCATTAATCATGACCTGTATTTCTCCATTATTGAAGCGGCCGCAGATTGCTTTACCGAGCGGGACTCCAATGTAGTCAGAAATTTCCTTTGCCAGAGCCAGATGCGCGGTACCCGTAAAAATCTTCAATTTAGAAGTGTCTTCCATGTCCATTTGCTGATTCTCCCTTTCCTTTCACATAGATGAAAGTTAAAAATTTATATGGAATTGCTGATTTGTCCCTAACCGGACTATTCCATTTCATTATATACCAGTTTCACTTGGATATCTGAAAATTTTTATTACTTTTTTGAAATTTAATCATAACAAAAGATTCACAAATTCACAGTGTCAAGGAATTAATCTTTGTAAGTGTCATCCTTGACCCAGTCTTCGATATTTCTCTGCTTTGCGCGTGCAACAGAAAGCGCATTGGCAGGAACATCTTTTGTTATGGTAGACCCTGCTGCCGTAAAGGCGCGTTCTCCGATATGAACGGGAGCCACAAGGTTTGTATTGCATCCGATGAAAGCGTGATCATCAATTTTGCAGCGGTGTTTTTCCTTGCCGTCGAAGTTGACGGTAACGGTGCCGCAGCCGAAATTCACATTTTCGCCGAGATCGGAATCACCGCAGTAAATGAGATGCGGAAGCTTTGTGCCATTTCCAACAGTAGAATTCTTCACTTCTACGAAGTTTCCGATCTTTATGTGATCATGAAGGTCGGTATTTGGACGAAGATGAACGAAAGGTCCGATTTCATTATAAGAGCCGATTTTGCATTCATGTGCATAAACGCGGTTCAGATGAGTAAAGCTGCCGCAGGTGACATCTGTCAGCTGGGTATCGGGACCAATGACGCATCCTTCCCCAATCACGGTATGACTTTCAAGGATCGTCCCCGGATAAAGGATGGTGTCTCTTCCCACTTTTACATCCTGTCCGATATATGTATTCTCCGGATTTATGATGCTGACGCCTTCAGCCATCAATTCCTCTGCCTTGCGGAGGCGGAGAATCCTGTCTGCCTCAGCAAGCTGAATGCGTGAATTGACGCCTTCGGTTTCTTCAGGATTATCGCAGATCTTCGGAATGACTTTCTTTCCATCGCGGATCATGATGCCAAACACGTCGGTCAGGTAATACTCGCCCTGCGCGTTTTTGTTGTCAATACGTCCCAAAGCATCAATGAGATCCTTTGCGCGGAACACATAGGTCCCCGTATTGATTTCATGAACGGAAAGCTGCTCAGGCGTCCCGTCCTTCTGCTCTACGATGCATGTCATATTCCCTTTTTCATCACGGAGAACCCTTCCGTATCCGAATGGATTATCCAGAACAGCAGTCAAAACCGCAGCGGATGCTCCATTGGAAATGCATGTATCCGTCAGATCCCTGATTGTCTCAGCGCGAAGAAGCGGGGTGTCTCCGCAGACGACAAGAACATATCCTTCCGGATCATCCTTGAATTCAGGCAGCGCCTGCATGACGGCATGACCTGTTCCGAGCTGTTCTTCCTGATGCACAAATACGACTTCTTTATCTTCCAGGCATTCTCTTACAAGTTTTTCCTTAAAACCTGTGATTACGACACACTTTTCAAATCCGCCCAGTCTGACAACACGGATGACCTGCTCAGCCATCGGTACGCCGCACACACGGTGAAGCACCTTGGGATAAGCAGATTTCATACGGGTTCCCTGACCGGCTGCCAAAATGACGGCTGTCAACTCTGCCATACAACCTCCTGAACTGCAACAAAATGAAATGCAAAATACCGGAAAAGAATTTCCCAGAGCTTTTGTGTTCAAATAAAAAATTTAATAAAACCCATGAGTTTTATTTTAGCAAATGACACATCTCATGGCAAGGAAAACAGCGTATACATAAGAAAAAATCATCCTGAAAAATACAGTTCATGAAAACTTTCCTGTGTATTGGCGAAAAAGTAAAAGCAGGCGGCCATAAGACCACCTGCCTGCTTTTATTTTATGAGATAGACTGTTACGCGCGGTTTTGTTCCCCACGCATATGCCTGATCTAATGTATCAACTCCGACATCAATAATCATGCCATGAATGGCGCCGCCGATATCATCACAGATAGCGTAGCCATATCCTTCAATGAAAACGATGCTTCCAAGCGGAATTACATTAGGATCGACAGCGGCGTGACCCTTCCCTGCAAAACCGCCAAGCGCCGTATGCCCGTTTCCATTCCCGTCATTTGGCGTATAAGCTGTTGCTTCCATGTGGAACACCTTGATATAGTTTCCGGTAAAGCGCGGCGGATCATCCAGTCTTTTCCAGACATTGCTGTCTACGCTCCCCGTCCTTGCCAGATTCTGCTCAGCCTGGAAAGCTTTTACTGCATCAGCCGTGCTCTGCCCGTAAACACCGTCAGCCGTTCCGGGATTGTATCCATGCAGAAGAAGCTTGTTTTGAAGAAGAATGACCTTTTTTCCCGAATCGCCCAAAGCAAGGGAGAAATCCCCCGGCCTGTCTGCATAGGCCTGAGACAAGGCATCCAGTGTCCCTTCATCAATTTCTCCTGTTTCAGAAATTCCCTGATCTCCCTGGAAAGCTTTCACCGCATTGGCGGTAAGTCCGCCGTAAATACCGTCAACTGTCCCGTCAAGATATCCAAGCTTCTTCAGCTTATTCTGGATATCGAGCACCCGGTCTCCGCTGTCTCCGATTCCATACAAGCGGGATGGGCGGTTTGACCTGGCCTGGGCGCTCTCCTGACTGCTTTTCCCTTTAAGAGAATTGTATGTCATCTCATCAATCACGCCGGATACAGGAAATCCATGATCCTTCTGGTAAGCCCTGACAGCATTTTCCGTGTCCTGCCCGTAAACGCCATCAATGCCGCCTTTCAGATAGCCGGCTTTCTGCAGCCTCAGCTGCATATCAACGATGACGTCTCCCCTGTTGCCAGATGCATACACGACTCCACCCCCATTGCGGTAGCCGGAGTTCTCATTTCTTCGGATGGATGCAATGGTCGCATCATCTGCTTTCCCTGTCGCAGGAAGCCCGTGATCCTTCTGGAAAAGGAATACTGCTTCTTTTGTCGTCGAGCCGTAGTCTCCATCTACGGTTCTGGCTAAATAGCCTGCCTGGACAAGTGCATTCTGCAGATCAGCAACCGCGCTTCCACTCATACCTGCCGTCAGCGTTTCCGCTGAAACAGCCATGGAAGTCATGAGCCACAAAACGGCTGCACAGCTCCATTTATATAAGTCACGCACATCTATCACCTCCACGAACTTCTGTATTTTACCATTTTTCGCCAAATTTGTAAAAATATGCCTGAAACCCCTTGTTTTATAAATGCAAAATCTTCTGGTTTCCTTTATTCTTCACCGCACGATTTCAGAAAAATGCATCGTGGTTTGAAATGTTTCAAAATGCATGAAATATACAATGGCATCCCAAATTACCGCATGTTTTTGAGCCCTCATCCTGGCATGTGTCCATCCCACGCGTACACATGCAGCAGGAAAGCTCCTCTCCTTTCATGTATGCATTCCTTTCGCCCTGTATCTTTGGACTTTTACTGGCTTTTCCTTAACTTTTCTAATCCTCCCGTCATGATAAATTTATATTCATGATGTTGTACAAAGCGGCAAAACATTATATAATGAGTTGAATTTGTACATATATATTGTATTAAAAGAAGAAGAGGAGTATGGTATGGAGTCATTAAACGACATTGTCTCATCAATCAACGGCGTCCTGTGGTCGTCAGTCATCATTGTCCTTTTGGTAGGCGCAGGCGTGTACTTTACCATCCGCACAAAAGCAGTACAGCTTCGCTATTTCGGCACGATGTTCAAACTGATAGCAAATACGGCCGGCACAAAAACAGAAGGAAATGAAATTTCTCCTTTCCAGGCGTTCTGCGTCAGTACAGCATCCCGAGTCGGCGTAGGCAATATTGCCGGCATTGCAATTGCTATTGTATCCGGCGGTCCTGGAGCTATTTTCTGGATGTGGTTCATTGCTGTCATCGGTTCGGCTACAGGATTTGTAGAAAGTACCCTGGCTCAGATTTACAAGGTTCCGCGTGAAGGCGGAAATGGTTTCAGAGGCGGTCCTGCTTACTACCTGAAAAATGGTTTAGGCCACAAACTCTGGGCAGCTATCTTTGCCATCCTCATTTCCGTTACTTACGGCATGATTTACAACTCCGTCCAGTCCAATACTATTTCCCTTGCGCTGAACCATGCACTTGGTGCTGACCGTATGGTCGTCGGAGCTGTTGTTACAGTTCTTGCCATGGCTGTCATCTGCGGCGGCATGGGACGTATTGCCCGCGTCACTGAATGGATGGTTCCCCTCATGGCAGGCCTTTACATCGTTATTGCGCTTGGCATCATGATTTACAACATCACGGATATGCCGCATGTTTTCTACATCATTTTCAGAGATGCATTTGACTGGCAGGCTGCATTTGGCGGCGGCATGGGCGCTGCTGTCCTGACTGGTTTCAAGAGAGGCCTCTTCTCCAATGAAGCCGGCGAAGGTTCTGTTCCAAACGCAGCTGCAACAGCTGATGCCAATCATCCGGTTGTACAGGGCCTGATCCAGGCATTCGGCGTATATGTCGATACACTCTTCATCTGCTCTGCTTCTGCATTCATTGTTCTTTTAACTGGTGATTATGCATCTACCGGACTGACCGGTATCGAACTGGTACAGTGGGATCTGGCGCAGTACTTTGGACCTATGGCTCCAAAAGCCGTTTCCATCCTGATTTTCCTCTTTGCATTCACCTCTCTTATCGGCAACTACTACTATGGTGAAATCAATATCGGCCATCTGACTCATAAAAAATGGCCGCTGAATCTCTTCCGCGTACTGATCGCTGTCATGATTTTCTGGGGTTCCATTGCTGATCTTCCGCTCGTCTGGAATCTGGCTGACCTCTTCATGGCATTCATGGTTCTGACAAACGTTACAGCTATTCTCCTCTTATTCCCGCAGGTTCGTACATGCCTGAAGGATTATGAAGACCAGCTTGCAAAAGGCATCAAGCTTCCGATTTTCCACAAGAAAGTACTCAAGAACCAGAAGGGTATCGTATGGTGGGATGACGAGAACAACTTCAACGGCGCTAAGAAATAACGCTGTCCCCATCATTCTTAATAAGCATTTGAAAAGGACTGCTCAATGAGCAGTCCTTTTTGTGTTGGCTTTCTATTAAGCTTTCAGCGTACCAACGATTTCCTGAATATCCTTGACGCCGTTCTTATCGCACCATTCATCCATTTCATCGGCAATACGTTCCATGGCATTAGGATCAATGATATTGGCTGTGCCGATCTGAACCGTATCTGCGCCTGCCATCATAAACTCAATGGCATCGATGCCGGTCATGATGCCGCCTAATCCGGATACCGGAATATTGACGGCCTTTGCCACCTGCCATACCATGCGGAGCGCAACCGGCTTGATGGCAGGGCCGGCGAATCCGCCTGTTATATTTCCAAGAATCGGGCGTCTTGTCCTGACATCAATGGCAAGTCCTAAAAGCGTATTGACAAGGGACAGTGAATCAGCGCCTGCATCTTCCACCGCTTTTGCAATCGTGACGATATCGGTCACGTTCGGTGACAGCTTTACGATAACAGGAAGATTCGTGCTGTCCTTGATGGCTCTTGTCACAGCGGCTGCCTGTTTGGGATCTGTCCCGAAAGCAACACCGCCTTCCTTGACATTCGGGCAGGAAATATTGACTTCCAGCGCATCAACGCCGTCTACCGTCAGCATTTTTGCACATTCTGCATATTCTTCGGTCGTCTTCCCCACCATATTGGCGATGAAAGGAACGCCCAGCTTTTTAACCTTGGGAAGGTAATGCTCAATAAAGTAAGGAACACCTGGATTTTCAAGGCCGATGGCATTCAGCATGCCGGAATCCGTTTCAGCAACGCGTATGCCTTCATTTCCTTTCCAGGGAGTCGGCGCAAGGCCCTTCCCGGAAATGGCGCCGACTTTATTCATGTCGACGTATTCAGCAATTTCAAGTCCGAAGCCTACTGTCCCGGACGCGCCGATCAGCGGTGTTTTCATCGGGATTCCCAGGTAATTTACCGACAGATTTGTCATAATACTACCTCCTCTGCGTTAAACACCGGGCCGTCAGTGCATACCTTGTAATGGCCTTCGCCTGACTTCTTGTCGCAAACGCAGCCAAGGCATGTGCCAATGCCGCATCCCATTCTTCTCTCCATAGAGACTTCGCAGTATACGCCTGCCGTCTTTGCCATTTCTGCGGCAGTCTTCATCATGATGGCTGGTCCGCATACGCAGGCTTCGTCCACCTTTTCTTCAGCAAACATCTGAGGAAGCACGGAGACGGAGAATCCTTTGATTCCATAAGATCCATCATCCGTCGTTACGATCATTTTCCTGACCGTATCCGGGAATAAATCCTTCCAGAATACTTCTTCCTTATTTCTGCCGCCGATGACAACGGTCATCTGTCCAGGTCTTGCCTGTCTTGCCATGAAAAGGATCGGCGCAATTCCAATGCCGCCGCCAATGCCTACGATATGATCCTTATCCATGGAAAAGGATGTGCCAAGAGGCCCTAAGCTGTCTACGACATCCCCTTCCTTCAGATGGGACATGGCTTCTGTTCCTTTTCCGACGATACGGTAAATGATTTCAACGAGTCCCTTTTCAGGGTCCGTTCCCGCAATGGAAATCGGACGCCTTAAAAGGTAACGCGGATCATTGACTTTCATATGGATGAACTGTCCTGGCTTTGCTTCTCTGGCTGTCAGCGGAAGTTCAATCTGCATCTGCCAGATGTCCTTAGCAATCTTCTTATGAAGCCGGATAATTCCTTTTTCTACATAACCTGCCATGCTTTTTCAGTTCTCCTTCACATAATCCTGAATGGCTTCCACGTGATAGCCATCTCCGGTCGATGCCATGACACGCAGTACTTCCTTGGCTGTATCCAGAGAAGTAATGCACGGGATGGCAAGTTCTACCGCAATGCGGCGGAGGTCATAGCCTTCCTGTTCGATTTGGCTTCCATAGGAAATCGTATTGAGTACCATGTCTACCTTGCCAAGTTTCAGATACTTTTCGCAGTTTTCGCCCTTTTCATGGATCTTCTTGATGATTTCAACCGGAATTCCAAGGTTCTGGAAATAGGAACCTGTACCGGATGTACAGATCAGACGATATCCGAGGTTGACGAACCCGCGGGCAAGTTCAGCTGTTTCGGGCTTATCGCGGTCGCTGACGGTAATCAGGACATTGCCATGGGACGGAACGGTAAGATGCGCAGCAACGACTGCTTTGTAAAGTGCTTCCTGATAGGTGTGTCCGATGCCCATGACTTCGCCGGTGGATTTCATTTCCGGCCCGAGCTTGATTTCAACAAGTCCCAGCTTGGAGAAAGAGAATACCGGTGCTTTAACGGCTACATAGCCTTTGTCCAGCACGAGTCCGAGCGGAAGCCCTGTATCCTTCAGGGATTCACCAAGAGCGACTCTTGTTGCATATTCAACCATGTTGATGCCGGTAATCTTGCTCATGAATGGAACCGTACGGCTGGCTCTCGGATTGACTTCAATGACATAGACCTTGCCATTGACTACGATGAACTGGATATTGACGAGGCCCTTGACGTTCATGGCTCTTGCAATTCTTCCTGTGTAATCAGTCAGTGTTTCAATGATTTCCTGCGAGAGATGCTGCGGAGGATAAACGGCAATGGAGTCGCCGGAATGAACGCCGGAACGTTCAATCTGTTCCATGATGCCCGGGATGCAGACATCGACGCCATCGGAAATGGCATCGACTTCCACTTCACGGCCGACCATGTACTGGTCGATCAGGACCGGATGCTCATGGGATGCGACAACGGCTTCCTTCAGGTACTGTTTCAGTTCAGCCTGATCATAAACGATCTGCATGGCTCTTCCCCCAAGGACGTAGCTTGGGCGGACAATCAGCGGATAATCAAGTTCCTCCGTCTTTGCCATAGCTTCTTCAACACTTTCGACAAGGCAGCCCTTCGGGCGTGCAATGCCAAGCTGGCCCATCAATGTATCAAAACGTTCACGGTCTTCTGCCATATCGATGGATTCATTGGAGGAACCGATAATGCGGATGCCGCGTTTTGCCATCGGTGTTGCCAGGTTGATGGCAGTCTGGCCGCCGAACTGGCAGATGACGCCTTCCGGTTTTTCCTTATCGATGATTTCCATGACATCCTGTTCTGTCAGTGGTTCAAAGTACAGGGAATCGGATGTATCAAAGTCGGTCGAAACGGTTTCCGGGTTGTTGTTGATGACGATGGATTTCTTTCCTGCCTTCCTGAGAGCCCAGGAAGCATGAACGGAGCAGTAGTCAAATTCGATGCCCTGCCCGATGCGGATCGGACCGGAGCCGAATACGACGACGGAACCCTTCCCCTGCGGCTTTACTTCGTCTTCTGCGCCGTAGGTGGAGTAGTAATATGGCGTATGCGCTTCAAATTCAGCAGCGCAGGTATCTACCATCTTGAAGTCCGGATGCACGTTGGCTTTTCTCTTGAAGTTTTCCACTTCTTTGGGAGTAACTTCGCAGAAATGCGCAATCGCTTCATCAGGCATCTGGATTCTCTTGGCAGCCTTCAGGGATTCTACCGTCAGCCCTTCCTTCATGAGACGGCGTTCCATCATAATGATGTTCTGGATCTTGTAGATGAAGAAGAGGTCGATTCTTGTAATGCGGTTGATTTCTTCAGGTTCGATGCCTCTTCTGAGTGCTTCAGCGACAACAAAGATTCTTTCATTGTCAATGCGTCTCAAGAGGCAGCGGATATCATAGAGGGACTGTCCGTCAAGCTTGTCGAGGTGCAGGTAGCCGCCTCCGACTTCGAGGGAACGGAGTGCTTTAAGAAGAGCACCTTCCAGTGTACGGTCGAGCGCCATGACTTCGCCGGTTGCCTTCATCTGCGTTCCGATTTCGCGGTCGGCAAGCGTGAACTTTTCAAACGGCCATCTCGGGAATTTGCATACGACATAGTCGATCGACGGTTCAAAGCATGCTTTTGTATTTCCTGTAATGGCATTGGTGATTTCATCAAGATGCATGCCAAGGGCAATCTTTGCTGCTACTTTGGCAATCGGATAGCCGGTTGCTTTCGATGCCAGAGCCGATGAACGGCTGACACGCGGATTGACTTCGATGACGTAGTACTGGTTCGTCTTGGTATCAAGGCCGTACTGTACGTTGCAGCCGCCTTCGATGCGGAGATAGCGGATGATATCAAGGGAAGCTGTACGGAGCATCTGGTACTGCTGGTCTGTCAGAGTCTGCGTCGGAGCGACAACAATGGAATCGCCTGTATGAACACCGACAGGATCGATATTTTCCATAGCGCAGACGATAATGCAGTTATCAGCACCGTCTCTCATGACTTCGAATTCTACTTCTTTCCAGCCGGCGATGCTGCGTTCAACCAGAATCTGATTGATCGGAGAAAGCTTGATGCCGCGGTTGGCGATTTCTTCCATTTCATAGCGGTCATGCGCAATGCCGCCGCCTGTACCGCCCAGTGTATAAGCAGGGCGGATGATGACCGGGTATCCGATCTTATCTGCGAAAGCAACAGCAGGTTCCAGGTCTTCGAAAATTTCAGATTCAGGAACCGGCTGATGGATTTCTTCCATAGCTTCCTTAAAGAGTTCTCTGTCTTCTGCATGCTTGATTGCATGGAGAGAAGAGCCGAGGAGTTTTACATTATACTTGTCCAGCACACCTGCATCAGCAAGCTGTACTGCCATGTTAAGGCCGACCTGTCCGCCAAGCGTGGCAAGAAGGGCATCCGGACGTTCTCTCTTGATGACTTCCGTTACGAATGGGAGCGTAATCGGTTCGATATATACACGGTCAGCAATATCTACGTCGGTCATGATTGTGGATGGATTGCTGTTGACAAGAACAACTTCCACGCCTTCTTCTCTAAGAGAGCGGCAGGCCTGTGTACCAGCGTAGTCAAACTCTGCAGCCTGTCCGATGACAATAGGACCAGAGCCAATGACGAGAACTTTTTTCACATCTTTATTTATCATTTTTGAACTCCTCCATGGCCTTCGTAAATTCAGCAAAGAGATAGAAGTTATCCTTCGGTCCGGGTGAAGCTTCCGGATGATACTGCACTGCCTGAATCGGAAGTGTCTTATGGCGGATGCCTTCAATGGTTCCGTCGTTGACGCTTCTGTGCGTGACTTCAATGCAATCCGGCAGTCCTTCATCGGAAACTGCATAACCATGGTTCTGGCTCGTGATGTATACGCGGCCGGTTCTGAGGTCCTTGACCGGGTGGTTGGATCCTCTGTGTCCGAAAGGCAGCTTAAAGGTATGCGCGCCTAAGGCGGTGGAGAGCATCTGGATTCCCAGGCAGATACCGAAAATCGGCTTCTTTCCGATCAGTTTCTTGACCGTTTCAACGACATAGGGCACATCCTGCGGGTCTCCCGGTCCGGGCGAAAGGAAAATTCCGTCCGGATCGGACGCAAGGAGTTCCTCAGCCGTTGTATGGGCCGGGAATACATGCACCGTGCAGTCATTGGCCGCCAGACTGACGAGAATATTCTTCTTCAGTCCGCAGTCAAGAAGGGATACCTGGTACTTACCGTCCCCGTATGTATATGGATAAGCGGTCGTTACTCTTTCGACCTGATTCTTGTGCATCGGTTTTGCCAGAGCTTCCTGAATGAAATCTTCGCCTCTGTCAGCAGAAACGATGACAGCTTTCATGACGCCCTGCATGCGGACCATTCTTGTGACCGCTCTTGTATCTACATTGTAGAGGCATGGCACATGGTATCTTTCAATGAAATCCGTAATCTTTTCCTTGCATTCCCAGTTGCTCGGATGCTCTGTGATCTGATCCAGGACATATCCTGCAGCAGCCGGTTTCCTGTTCTGCATGAAAAGATCATTCGCACCGTAGTTGCCGATCAGCGGATATGTCAGTGTCAGGATCTGTCCTTCATAAGACGGATCCGTAAAGCATTCCTGGTATCCTGTCATGCCCGTATTGAATACGAGCTCTCCCATTCCTTCTACTGTTCCCAGGAGATCACCCTCGAAGCGGGCGCCGTTTTCTAAAACCAAGAGGCCTTTCATTTCAGCACCTTCCCTTCCTTCATGACAATCTCTCCATCTACGACTGTAAGCACAGCCCTGCCCTTCAAAGTCAGTCCTTCATAAGGCGTGAAAAGTGATTTCGTATAAAGTTCATTTCCATGAACCGTCCATTCCTTGTCCGGATCGATGACGACAATATCAGCAGCAGCTCCTTCTTCAAGAACTCCGCCTTCTACGCCAAGGAGACGGGCCGGATTGACGCTCATGAGTTCAATAAGCCTGTCAATCGTAAATCCTTTGTTGTGGCAAAGAACCGTCAGCGCAGAAGCAAGAGACGTTTCCAGTCCTGCAATGCCGTTAGGCGCACAGTTGAAAGGAACATCCTTTTCTTCGTTGCAGTGCGGCGCATGATCGGTAATGATGGCGTCGATCGTGCCGTCCTTCAATCCTTCAATCAGAGCTTTCCTGTCATCTTCGGTGCGGATTGGCGGTGCCATCTTGAAGGAAGACTCATAATTCTTCAGCCATTCATCTGTAAAGTAAAGATGCTGTGATGTGACTTCTGTTGTGCAGTTCACATGCTTCGCCTTAGCCTCGCGGATCAGTTCCACAGCCTTTGCACTGCTGACGTGGGCGATATGGATATGGCATCCCGTCATTTCTGACAGAAGAAGATCTCTTGCTACTGCAATATCTTCCCCGGCTGCCGGTCTTCCGGTCACGCCCATTGCATAAGATACCTTTCCTTCATTCATGAAACCGCCGGAGCACATGGTTGCATCTTCTGCGTGGTCGATGACCATCTTGTGCAGCATGTCTGCATATTCCATAGCCCTGCGCATGAAGTTTGCGCTTTCTACATAATGGCCATCATCAGAGAAAGCGGCTGCGCCTTCGGCTGCCATGTCTCCCATCTCAGAGAGCTGCTTTCCTTCCAGATTTTTGGAAAGAGCACCGATGACGCTGACCTTGACGACACCGCATTCATCGACGCGTCTCAGCACATCCCTGAAGACTGCTGCATTATCGATGACAGGCTTTGTGTTGGCCATTGTTGCCACGCGCGTGATGCCGCCTGCGGCTGCTGCCTGCGTGCCTGTGTGAATATCTTCCTTGGCTTCCTGTCCGGGTTCACGGAGATGGACATGCATATCAATGAGTCCTGGTGCGACAAACAAGCCATTTGCATCATAAACTTCTGCGCCTTCTGTATCTGCAGTCCCGCCAATGGAGAGGATTTTCCCATTTTCTATGACAATGTCGCCTTTTTCATGCTGCTTTCTGGCAGGATTTACAATGATTCCGTTTTTAATGACCAGCTTCAATGTCTTTGCCCTCCGTCAGTGTCAAATACTCCAATGCCATACGCACTGCTACGCCGTTTCTTACTTCTTCCTGAATCCAGGATGATTCATCGTAAGCCACATCATATCCGATTTCTATGCCACGGTTCATCGGGCCCGGATGGATGATGGCCGCATCCTTCTTGCAAAGCTCCAGTCTCTTCTTGTTGATGCCGAAGAGACGTGCATATTCTCTTGTTGTCGGAATGAATCCGCCTGCAGCTCTTTCAAGCTGGATACGAAGAATATTGATCGCATCAGCATCCCTTAATGCATCTTCAAGGTTGTCATCAACGATGACTCCCATTGACTCGAGTTCCTTGGGAACCAAAGTGCGCGGTCCCACAAGATGTACTTCAGCGCCCAGCTTCGTAAACCCGTAAATATCACTTCGCGCAACGCGGGAGTGGAGAATGTCGCCAATGATGACATACTTCATTCCTTTGATATTCTTGCCTGCTTCCTTTAATGTGAAAAGTTCGAGCAGCGCCTGCGTCGGATGAGCATGCGCGCCGTCGCCTGCATTGATGACAACAGGCACCTTGACCTTGGGGCTCATTACTTTGGATGCAAAAAGAGCGGCCCCCTCTGACGAATCACGAATAATCACTGCATCTACTCCCATAGCGGAAACAGTAAGCAATGTATCTCGCATGCTTTCACCTTTCGTCATCGAGCTGCCGCTCTTTGTAATATTGATAACATCGGCTCCCAAGTATTTACCGGCAAGCTCGAAAGAACTGCGTGTTCTCGTTGATGCCTCAGAAAACACTGTCACAATGGATTTACCTTTCAGGAAATCCCGCTTTTTGTTATCAGACAGTACAATTTTTTTCATCTGTGCTGCCACTTCCAGAATCCGTTCAATTTCCCCGGCTGTAAAATCCTGCAGTCCGAGGACAGAACGGCCTTTGAGCGAAATCGCGTTCATGCCGGCCTCCTTAAAAACAACAAAATATGATATCTTTATAATCTTAAAAGGTATACTCGGGTTTTTCAATAGCAAAATTGTTAAATTTTCATTATAGAAAAACCCAGGTACCTGAAGACATACTACTTCTCACCGGATTGTCCCTTATTCCCGGCGGAAAAGCGGACAGCCGCATGAATGGTTCTGGCAAAAGCAGGCGGAATTTCATTTTCCGTCAGCCTCTTTCCCAGAGCGCGCCCTATGATAACGCCTTTGTTCCCATAGAGCCAGGCAAAGTAATAGAACTCCTGCGCTTTCTCATCTCTTGGATTAATATTCTTCAGCTTCTTTGGCGGATAAAAGCCCTTCGGAACGCCCAGCTTTGCTCCTGCTTTTTTGATCAGCGCAGAGCTTACGACATCCCCCGCTTCTTCAATATCCCCGATGACGTCATCGAGAAGCTTTCGTTTCCCATGTGACAGGCAGGATTTTACGACATCCATTTCAAAACAGATGTAGTCCGTATAGAAGACATAGGAAGAATGGTGCCTTGACCCCATGACGTCCCTGTCATAGAGACATACGGCCGGTATATGGAAACGTCGGATCAATTCAGCAATCTTTGAAATGGAACTTTCTCCCCGTGCATTGATGAGGCAGATTCCATGATAATCAAACTGAACGCCGAGTGTCTTTGCAAAATAGCCGAAGGAACCATACTCCGTCTCTCCTTCGACAAGGATCGTGCAGCGGGAGTAAAGGGCTTCCTTGACTTCCGGGAAATGCATAATCAGATGCTTTTCTATTTCACTGTCAAAATGGAAGGAAGAACCGCAGGCAGCACGTACCATTTCCTTCTCATCCCTGTACATGCGGATGATTTTCCGGTAGTCGTTGACAAGAGCATCCGTAGAATGAGTGACGACAAAGAGCTGCCCGTCCAGTCCGTCCACGCCAAGAAGATTCTGCACAAGCTTCAAGAAGAAACTTTCCTTGTTATTCAGGATCGAACGGCAGAATGCCAGAAGAGCACGCTGGAGGTATGGATGCAGATGGAGCTCCGGCTCATCAATATTCACAATGACAGGAAGAAGGCGCGTTCCGTCATTCTTCGTCATGATGATATTCTCGAAGGAAATCGCACGGCTTTCCCGCTTCTCCCGCATCAGGACAAGAAGCGAAACCCCTACGGCAATCATCAGCTTCATCGTGGAATCATAAGAAGTCCCGGAAATCTGTGCGCCGAAAATTTCACCGAAAAGGACCAGTGCGGCCTTATGAGGATCATCCTTAGGAAGGGAAATGGAAAAGCCTCTTTCATTCATCATGCGTTCCACTTCTTCCACGGCCTCAGGACCATAGGAAAGATATTCATCGAAGATACTGATCGTCCTGCCGGCCAGATTGTCATCCAGCATATTTTTAGGGATTTCAGAGAGAGCAAAATCCAGGCAGAAAAGGCAGCGCATGTATTCAAGAGGAAGTGTTTCCCCTGTATCCATATTGTAGAGGCGCGGCACGATCTCCCTGACAGACTGTTTAAGCTCAATTCGGATGGAATCATTGCCGCCTTCATCTTTTGTCGTCAAATCGAAGGTAACCCGTATCGGAAGGTCTGGATCCAGGAAATCTGCCTCCTTGAATCCATATCCGTGCGTAGCTGATTTCAGAAGGCTCAGGAAATTACTCTTCCCTATATTATTGTCCCCTACAATATAATTGACCTGGCTGTCGAAATGAAAACTTACATTTTGAAACGTTCTGTAATTTTCCACAGTCATTCCTGAAATAAACATAATTTTCCTCCTTGCCGGCACTGCTTTTTCCTTTATTATATCATTCCAGAAAGGAAGAAACCTTTTATGCCTGCAGTTTTATTCACTTACGAAAAAAGACCTCAAAAGAGGTCTTTTTTTCAAGAATCGGAATCCGGATACATCCCGCGCCCGTAACAAGAAAAGGATGGGATAAAAACAATTACGGCCGCGAGGGAAGAGAAAGAAAGAGTTAAATCAATCGGATTCCGCTTCCGTTCTGTCTGTGCAGCAGCCGTTTCCTGGATATCGTGTTTCCAGGAATAGCTGTTCACAGCATCCTTTTTCTTACATCTTTATTATATCACTTTATAGAAATTTTATCATTTATAACATGTATATAATAAATTTCTTTCATTTTGATTTAGTTTACTTATTTTTATACTGAGTACTATTCCGGACAAATTCTTCCTCTTGTATGGCCTAAAGACCCTGCGGCCCCGTCTGTCCCCTTTACGTCCCTGGAGTTCGTATACAAAATACCATCGATTTTACGGCAATAAAAAGCTGTGACAAAATGTACGATCATTTCATCACAGCTTTTTTACCGCCAAAACAGATTTTCATAAAGCTTCCGTATTTTATTTCTGTGTCAGATCGGCTGCCTCCGCATGAATCAATTCTACGAGATCTTTTGGTGCAATCAGTACCTGGCGGCCTCTCTGGCCTGCGCTGATGCTGATCCTTTCATGGTTATAGCAGCTTTCATCAATATATGTAGGAAATTCTTTCTTCATTCCAATCGGTGAGCATCCGCCCCGGATATACCCCGTCAGACCCGGAAGTTCCTTGACATGAATCATTTCGACACTCTTGTTTCCACTTACACGGGCCGCTGCTTTCAAATCGATTTCCTTTTCAGAAGGAAGGCAGAAAACAACCGGACCTGTCTTGTCTCCCTTGGTAACGATCGTCTTGAATACCATATCTGCATCATAGCCTAATGCAGCAGCTGCATGAACGCCGGAAAGATCCTCTTCTGTGTAGTCGTAGGACTTTGTGTCATAATCAATTTTTTCTTTATCCAGAATTCTCATCACATTGGTCTTTTTTCCTTTTTTTGCCATGATAATTACCTCTGATAAATGTTTTTATAAATTAAAAGGGCCGGAGCACAAAGCTCCGGCCTGTTTGATTCTTAATTGGTGCCGAGGACCGGAATCGAACCGGTACGAATCTCACGATTCGAGGGATTTTAAGTCCCTTGCGTCTGCCAGTTCCGCCACCCCGGCAGGTAACTTTAAAAAAATATGGAGGCGGCACCCAGAATCGAACTGGGGATAAAGGTTTTGCAGACCTCTGCCTTACCGCTTGGCTATGCCGCCATATGGAGCGGAAAACGGGACTCGAACCCGCGACCCCAACCTTGGCAAGGTTGTGCTCTACCACTGAGCTACTTCCGCATGCGCATTTGCAACAATAACATTATATCATTGCTTGGCGATTTGTCAAGTCTCTTTTTTTAATCAATGATTTCGGAGAAGTGATGCTTCGTCGTCATGAACCGTATTTTATCACGCCGTCCGCTTCGTGTCAATAGGGATTTTTATCCGAATCTATCGAAGTTTCCGGTGTTTGTCCGGCTCTTTGCAACGTGTTTAAGTATACCCCATCATTCCATTTTGCGCAAGCCCTTTTTTGAAAAAATTTGAACTTTTTTACAAAAAGGATACAAGAGGGCCATTCACCCCTTCTTCTGGCTTCCAGGCCCCTTCCTCCCCGCGCACAAACAAAGGGCCCGCTTCCCCCTTGAAAAGAGGAATACGGGCCCTTCTTAGCAGATATAACACTATTACAGTTCGAGATCGGGATTGGCTCCGAATACTTTCATATGGCGTCCGAAAACAGACTCTGCGCGGTCGGTATAGTACCCAAGGTACAGACAGACCGTATTGTCCCCCGTCGGCTTGTCAGCTGACGAGCTTCCATACGCTGTCTTGTCGGAAAGGAATCTTCCGTCCATGGAAATGAAATCGGCAGAAAGTCCTTCAAGGATGGCTGCTGCAAAAGGATGGATGTCTTCTGCAGGCACCGGTTCCCCATCCGTTGCGCCTGCGCTCTTAAGGATCGCAAGCGATGCCCTGGCCGCCTCTGACGTTCCCTTTTCAATGGAGAAAGGAATCGTGAAGAGGGATTCTGTTTCCAGATAATCCAGGCAGCATAAGAGAAGGTAGAGGGAAACTGCATTTTCCATGGAAACTCCGATCAAAGAGAGATCGTCCTTTCCTTCAGGAAGGCCGGATGCGAGAGCGCGGAATACCTTCCAGCCCGTTTCCTCCCATTCCGGATGCACCTTTTCGCAAAGGCTTCTCCAGCGCGCCATGAAGGATACCATGTAAAGAGGCCCTTCAAAAGCTTCCGGGAAGATATGGAAGTAGTGCGCGGAAATCTGGGCAGCAGGATTTGGCTTTTCCATGAAATCCGCCGTAATGCCTGCATCGGAAAGGCAGGAATTCAGGTACACGGGCGGCACGCCCATGTCGATCAGTCCGCCGATCATCATATCCGCCATCAGTCTGCCGTAGCATCGTACGAATAAAGCTTTCATCACTTGATCTCCTCTCTCTGCCTTCCTGCGCCCGGTCCGTCTTCAGCCACGTCTACGCCGGCCGAGCCGAATGTCTTCATCTGGTTCAGCATATCGATTGCCGCATCCATGAGGGAAAGTCCCAGCGCGGAACCATAACCTTCCGCTTCCGTGAAATCATAATGAAGGAAGGATTTCATGCCAAGCTTCTGCATCTGCATCTGGTGGACCGGTTCTTCATAATACACGGAAGGAATGACAAAATTCCGGATTTCCGGATACGCCGTCACGGCGCCCAGAACGGCGGCGCCTGTCACTGCATTGTCAAAGACGACCATCATATTGCAGCGGGCCGCTTCGACGACAAGGCCGAAGAGCGCTGCAATTTCAGCAGATCCCACGATGGAAAGCGTTCCCACAGGATCCTTGGCAAAATCGCCGACATCAGAAATATTCAGGGCAAAGCCTGTCTTTTCAGATGCCTTCTTCAAGTCTTCCTTCATGATGGCTGTCGTCACGGCCAGTGCAGAAAGCATGGAGCGCTCCCCGATATTTCCAAGGCCGATGACTTCGATGCCCTGACCGGCCAATGTCTTTCCCACCGACATGCCGACGGAAATCGCAGCGGCCGTCACTTCATCATCCATGGCAGGGTGGCCGAAGTGCGTGCCGCGGATGACCTTCTGCGTGAGGACGCCTTCAATGTCAGACGTATCCTGTTCAAGGCCCACGTCGATCAGGTAGACCGGCGCATCGATCATGCGCGCCGCAGCATTGACCGGGCCTGCGCCCTGGGCGACAAGCTTCATTTCATCATGGGAGAGCTGTCCCTTCGTCTTGTTTTCCCCGTCAGAAGCAGTATCCCCGCCGAAAATGACGATGGCCTTGTTCAGGTAGGACGGCTTGACTTTCCCCGTCACGCCTGCGATCCTGACAGCGATTTCCTCCAGTTTCCCCAGGGAATGGATCGGCTTGATCAGGTTATCGACGTAAAGCTGGCAGGCTTCCATGGCCTCCTTGTTCAGTTCCGGTATACGGCTCATGCTTTCACCCCCGCTTCTTCCTTTGTCACGCACTCACGGAATGCCGCAAGCGCAATTTCAAGCATTTTCATCTGGATGCCGGCTCCGACAGATTCTCCGAGGCGGAAATCCAGGTCGATGTATTCAGCAAGACCAAGCGCCGCCAGAGACTTCTTGTGCGCCTGTTCGAGCGACAGATGGGACGCCATGAGGTAGTTCACCACTTCAGGAAGAAGCGCCCTTGCAATGAAGGCGCTTGCCGTCGTGTTGAAGCCGTCAATGATCGTCATCGCATGGTTGGCAGCGGCGCCCAGGATGACACCGGCGAGGCATCCGAATTCAAAACCGCCGACCTTGGCAAGGACATCGATGCCGTCACCAGCATCCGGCTGGTTCACGTCGAGCGCCTGCTGCACGACCTCCACCTTGTGACGGAGACGTTCATCGGAAATGTTTGTCCCGCGTCCTGTGACCTCGATCGCATTCCAGTGATTAAAGGCCCCTAAAATGCACGCAGACGACGTCGTATTGGAAATCCCCATTTCACCGATTGTGAAGACCTTGTAGCCCTCTTTAGCTTTCTTGTCGGCGATTTCTATGCCGGTCTCGATCGCCTGGATAGCCTGCGCCCTTGTCATGGCAGGACCTTCGGTGATATCCTTCGTTCCCCATGCGATTTTACGGGGAAGAAGGCCTGGCACACGGCTCATGTCATGATTGATGCCCACATCGACGACGACCATGTCAGCACCTGCATAATAAGCCATCGCATTGGCCGATGCGCCCTTGGCAACGACATAGGACTTCGTCATGCCGACCGTCGTCGACTGCGGATAGGCGGAAACGCCCTGCTTGTAGACGCCGTGATCGGCGCAGGCAATCACCATGCAGCACTTGGGCTTGTCCGGAATGGCCTCTCCCGTGATGCCTGCATAGCGCACCACCATGTCTTCCATTTTCCCGAGATTTCCCATGCCCAGATATAAGTCACTCCAGCGCTGTCCGGCCTGCTCCATGGCATCCTGATCAAGCGGCTGGATGCGGTTCAAAGTTTCATCAAGTAAACCCATCATGCCTCCTTGTTTCACATAATGATTTGGAAAGTCATACAGTATTATTATACCATGAAACGCTCTCTTCTCTTTAGCGCGCTTTCCCTGCCTGATTTCTAAATTATTATTGTGTTTTTTAAGATATTGTTTATAAATCGGAAAGTATCTATAATATAAGTAGGCGAAGTTATGCCCTTCTCGAAATATGAATCCTGACAGGAAATCTGTCACCAAAAGGAGGTCTTATTTTGGATTACGAAAAATTATACATCACCGGAGAATGGATTCCGGGCGCATCCGGCACATTCATCGACGTCGAGAACCCGGCGACCCGTGAAATTTTCGCCAGAGTGCCGGCCGGCAATGCAGAAGACGTGGACAAGGCTGCCAAAGCCGCTCACGCTGCTTTCCCTGCATGGGCTGCCAAGACACTTGACGAAAGGATCGCCCTCATGGAGAAATTCCTGGAAATCTTCAGAAGCCAGGAAGACGGCCTGATCGACATCACGATTAGGGAACTCGGCTCCCCGTGGGCATTCACGAAAGGCTCGCAGGTCGAATACCAGTACGTCCGCACCCGTTCCTACATCGATCTGGCACCGACCGTTCCCATGGTTGAAAAAATGGCAGAATCCACAACATACAGAGAACCAGTCGGCGTCGTCGGCTGCATCACTCCGTGGAACTACCCGCTCGGCCAGGTCATCCAAAAAATCATCCCGGCTCTCCTGATGGGCAATACCATCATCTTGAAGCCAAGCCAGCATACACCGCTTTCTGCCTACTGGCTCGTCGATGCCTTTGAAAAGGCGGGATTCCCGAAAGGCGTCTTCAACCTCGTCACAGGCCGCGGCGGAGAAGTCGGCAATGCCCTCTCCTCTCATCCGCTCGTCGATATGATTTCCTTCACCGGCTCCACCAAGGGCGGCGTCACTGTCAGCAAGCATGCGCTCGAATCTGTAAAGCGCATCAGCCTCGAACTTGGCGGCAAGTCCCCATATGTCATTTTGAAAGCAGAAGACCACGACTACAACAAGCCGATCCATCTCTGCTTCAATACCATTTTCCTGAACTCCGGGCAGACCTGCACCGCATTCTCCCGTCTCCTCATCCCTGAAAGCGAAAAGGAAACGATCGAGAAGCAGCTCGTTGAAATCGCCAAAGAATACACCGTCGGCGATCCGGAGGATCACAATGTCAAGCTCGGACCTGTTTCCTCACGCGCCCAGTATGACAAGATCACAAGCTACATCAAGAAAGGCGTCGAAGAAGGCGCTACGCTACTCTACGGCGAAGTTCCGAAGGATCTTGGCGAAACCGGCGGCTACTACATCCATCCGGTCATCTTCACCGACGTCAAGAACAGCATGACAATCGCGCAGGATGAAATCTTCGGACCAGTCCTCTGCGTCATCACTTACAAGGACATCGATGATGCCGTTGCCATTGCCAACGACGTCCGCTATGGCCTGAATGCCGGCGTCTATGGCCCGAAACAGGAAGCCATCGCCGTCGCTCACCGCATCCAGTCCGGCAACGTCTACATCAATGACAGCCCGAGAGATACGGCTGCACCATTCGGCGGATACAAGGAAAGCGGTATCGGCCGTGAAGGCGGCGTCTACGGCATGATCGAATTCACGCAGCAGAAAGCTCTCTTCGATACATGCAAGGAATAATCTGCTATTGAAAAATACGCTATTGAGAAAGGGTGCCCGGAAAGGCATCCTTTTTCTTGTGCCTTCTTTTTTGTATAATGAAATATATAGAAAAAGGAGGCACTATGAAACAATCTCTTCTTAAGAAAATAATCATCGCCGTCATCGTCATCCTCGCCGCCGCTGCCGGCTGGTACTTCTTCTACTGGAAAAATACCCCCGCCTATGCGGCAGGAGAAATCCAGCAGGCCGTGCAGCATAAGGACCTGCAGCTCTTCGAAGAACGCGTAGACCTCAGGAAGGTCTATTCCTCAGCCTTAGACGACTCCGCATCCATGCTTGCCAATGACGGAAAACCCGATCACCGCTTTGCTGCCGCCATCATCAAATCGCTGAAGCCGCAGCTCATCGATGAACTCATCCGCCAGACAGAGCTCAAATTCCAAAGCGGCGATACCGAGCCGAAATCCATCACAGGAAAGGCCGCACAGACCCTCACCGCTTATGCAGGCTCCTCCGCCCTTTCCCTGACAGGCATCTTAAATGTCGAGAACAATGACAAGGGTGCCGTCGCCAACGTCAAGCTCCACGACAAGGACCTCAACAAGGACTTCATTTGGAAAGTGCAGCTTGAAAAGGACATCAACGGAAACTGGGCCGCGACGAAGGTACTGAACGTCAAGGAATACCTGCAGGAAAGAGAAGCGGCCGGAAAACTATAATACGCATGAAAAAAGGGACTGTAGCAAAATGATTACACATTTTGCCACAGTCCCTTTTTTATTTTCCATCCTTTTAGACAATCTGGAAAAGGAAGAATTTCAGGTAGTATGTTTCCGGCACGGTCATGAGGATCGGATGATCCGGGGCCTGCTGGCGGAATTCGATCTGGCGGAGTGTCACGCCTGCATCTCTGGCTGCTTCCTTCACCATTTTCACGAAGAGTTCCTCTCCCATGAAGTGCGAGCAGGAGCAGGTGGCAAGGTAGCCGCCTCTTGGCAGGATCTTCATCGCGCGGTAGTTGATTTCCTTGTAGCCGCGGAAGGCTTCATGGACGGTCTTTCCCGACTTTGTGAAAGCAGGAGGATCGAGGATGATGTAGTCGAAGTCATGGTTGTGTTCCTGATCAAGTTTGACAAGGTAATCAAAAACATCAGCCTTGACGACATCGATATCCAGGTTGTTGGCTTCTGCATTCTTCTTTGTCATGTCGACGGCTTCCTGGGAAATGTCGACAGCTGTGACAGACGCTGCGCCGCCCTTGGCAGCATTTAAGGCAAATGCGCCGGTATGGGTGAAGCAGTCAAGGACATGACGGTTCCTTGCAATGGCAGCGGCCGCCAAGCGATTGAACTTCTGATCGAGGAAGAAGCCTGTCTTCTGCCCGTTTTCCACGTCGACCGTGTAGCGGATGCCGTTTTCCACAATGCCTGCCGTCGTCGTCTTTGCCTTCGGATCAAGGAGCGGAGAATCAAAGAATCCCTTGAACTGTTCCATGCCTTCCAGTTCCCTGATCTTCACGTCATTTCTTTCATAAACGGCTGATACATGAAGATTTCTTTCATTCAGTACTTCGATCAGCGCATTTAAGATAACATCCTTTCTCTTTTCGATCCCGAGGGAAAGAATCTGCACGGAAAGGACTGTGCCGAAGCGGTCGACCGTAAGGCCCGGCATCTGATCGGCTTCGCCGAAGACAAGGCGGCAGCAGTTCATATCTTCCGGACGCATGACCTGCAGGCGGTAATCGACAGCATACGCCATCCTGCGCTTCCAGAATGCTGTATCAAATGTATCATTGGCATTGACAGAGAAAATGCGGATCGTGATCTTCGAATGCGGGTTGTAGAAACCCGTTCCGACAAATTTTCCCTTGACGGACAATACGCGGACAAGGTCGCCCGGTTCTGCCCCTTCTTCCACCTTCATGACCTCGGTCGAGTAGATCCAGGGATGGCCGCCTCTGGCCGCCAGTTCCGCTCTTTTCGTAATGACTGCTTCTTTACACTTTTTCATGCTGACTCCATTCTATGAATGCGGGAATCCCGCCAATTTTTCGATTCTGTTATCTTACCATATCCAAAGGACAAGCGACAGTTATTTATCCTTCAGGAATTCCTTGAGAACGACGGCCTGGTTATGGATTTCATCCTTCGCACCATAAAGAAGCGTCACAGGGCCCTTTTGAAGTTCTTCCCTGATAAGGGAAATGAACTTCTCCGTATCCGGATTTCCCGAAAGTTCTTCCGCATATCTTTTCTTGAACTTCTCGAATTTTTCCGGATCATGGCCGAACCATTTCCTAAGCTCCGTCGATGGGGCAATAGACTTGTCCCAGATACCGAGCGCTGCCTTTTCCTTGGAAATGCCCCTCGGCCAGAGCCTGTCTGTCAAAATACGGAAGCCGTCCGACTCCTCGGGCGCTTCATATACGCGCTTTACCTGTACATCCATAAGAATTCCTCCTTCTTATTATATTTTCCTTATACTTTCCTATAGTGTATCACTTTCCCAGTGGAAATAAAAAAAGAGAACAGCGATTTCTCGCCATTCTCTTTTAATGATTCATTCAGACTGATTCAGTCAGATTACATCATTCCGCCCTGCGGCATCGGAGGCATAGCCGGTTTATCTTCCGGGATTTCGCCTACGACTGCTTCTGTGGTCAGAACGAGAGCTGCAATGGATGCTGCGTTCTGCAGTGCGCTGCGGGTAACCTTAGCCGGATCAACGATGCCAGCCTTCATCATGTCTTCATACTTGTTTTCAGCTGCGTTGAAGCCGATGCCGTCGCCTGCTGCCTTGACCTTTTCAGCTACGATAGCGCCTTCGATGCCTGCGTTGTCAGCGATCTGACGAACAGGAGCTTCGATAGCGTGACGGACGAGGTTGATACCTGTCTTTACGTCGCCTTCAGCTTCGATGCTGTCCAGGGAGCTCTGGATGTCGAGGAATGTTGTGCCGCCGCCGGCTACGATACCTTCTTCAACAGCTGCGCGGGTAGCGTTCAGAGCATCTTCGATTCTGAGTCTCTTGTCTTTCATTTCGACTTCGGTTGCTGCGCCGACTTCGATGACTGCGATGCCGCCGGACAGTTTAGCCAGACGTTCCTGCAGTTTGTCTTTATCGAACTGAGAGGTGGTTTCCTTCAGCTGTTCTTTGATCTGTTCTACTCTGTGACGGATTGCATCCTTGTCGCCAGCACCATCAACGATGGTGGTGTTGTCCTTGGTGATGCGGACCTGATGAGCCTGTCCCAGGTCATCAAGGGTTGCGCTGTCGAGCTTACGGCCCATATCTTCAGAAATGACATGGCCGCCGGTCAGGATAGCGATATCTTCGAGCATTGCCTTACGGCGATCACCGAATCCCGGAGCTTTGACAGCTGCGCATTTCAGTGTGCCGCGGAGTCTGTTGACTACGAGGGTTGCCAGAGCTTCGCCTTCTACGTCTTCAGCAATGATCAGGAGTTCCTTGCCGCTTCTAGCTACCTGTTCGAGGAGCTGGAGCATATCCTGAAGCATGTTGATCTTCTTGTCGGTGATGAGGATCAGAGGATTGTCGATAACGCATTCCATCTTGTCCGGATCAGTTACCATGTACGGGCTGAGGTAGCCGCGGTCGAACTGCATGCCTTCTACGACTCTCAGGTCGGTTCCCATGGTCTTGGAATCTTCAACAGTGATAACGCCGTCATTGCCGACTTTGTCCATAGCATCAGCAATCAGTTTGCCGATGGTCTTGTCAGCGGAGGAAATGGATGCAACGTTAGCGATTGCTTCCTTGCCTTCTACCTTAACAGCCTTTTTCTTGATTTCGCCTACGAGAACTTCGACAGCCTGTTCGATGCCCTTCTTCAGGACCATCGGGTTTGCACCTGCTGCTACGTTTCTCATGCCTTCATGGATCATGGACTGAGCCAGGAGGGTTGCGGTTGTTGTGCCGTCGCCTGCTACGTCGTTTGTCTTTGTTGCGACTTCCTTGACGAGCTGAGCGCCCATGTTTTCAAATGGATCCTTCAGTTCGATTTCGCGGGCAATGGATACACCGTCGTTGACGATGTTCGGAGCGCCGAACTTCTTGTCCAGAACGACGTTGCGGCCTTTCGGTCCCAGTGTAATCTTAACTGCGTTAGCCAGCTGATCGACACCTCTAAGCAGTGCTGCGCGTGCTTCTTCATTATAAAGTACTTTCTTTGCCATTTATGTCACTCCTGTAAATGAAATACTAAAACAAATGATTAGAGAATTGCGAGAATATCTCTTTCAGACAGAAGCAGATAATTTTCTCCTTCTTCTTCAATGTCTACGCCGGAGTATTTTGCAAACAGAACTCTGTCGCCAACTTTGACTTCAAACGGTGTGCGAACGCCGTTGTCCAGAATTTTGCCGGAACCGATGGCAATGACAGTGCCCTTCTGGGATTTTTTCTGCGCTGTATCTGGGAGCAGGATGCCGCCCTTTGTCTTTGTTTCTTCTTCGTCGACTTTAACGAGAACACGATCTGCTAATGGTTTTAACATTTCCATTCCTCCTTTAACTATTAGCACTCAATCCATCTGAGTGCTAACTTACGTTACTATAATACATAACTTTTAAATGAAATGCAAGAGGGATAATGCGTTTCTTTGAAAAATTTTTGAAAATTTTCTATACGTTTTCCATAAAAAAAGGGCTGTGACAAAATCCGTTAAAACGCGGACTTGCCTTCCTAGACGGGGAAGGTGCCCGGAGGGCGGATAGGGTTGATTACCTCGAGCGAAGCGAGGTTGTCCGGTTTCGTCAGCATAGTCTGACAACGCAAAAAAGGCCTTCGACAGGCCTTTTTTCGTAATTCTATGTCTCTTTCAAATTCCCAAGTTTTACTTCAATTCCCTCTCAGTCCCCATGACCCTGACGAAGCCGCCGCCAAATTTCGTATTGGCGAGCCACTTCTCCAGGTTGAAGATGTACGGGACACCTTCGTCCCAGAGGGTGCAGAGGGTCTTGCCATCTCTTTCCTCGATCTTCACGAGGGGCATCCAGTGCCAGTGATAAGGAATCGGTTCTCCGCCGCTGTGGAGGTTCAGGAAACCTACGGGGCAGTCGGAAGCGAGGCCTTCTGCGATGAAGTTCTTCAGCTTTTCAAAGCTCGGAGCCAGCATGTGGATCGGAGGAATCGGCATCGCTTCAGGTGTACCCTTGAGTCCTCTTTCCTTCATGTATGCTTCCAGGCCTTCCTTGAGCCATCTTGTCTTGTACAGGCCGTGCATGCGGGGAGTTGCGTACTTCCAGATGTCGAGCATCTTGGACGTAGCGCCTTCCTTGGTCGTGACCGGCATCTGCCATTCCTTCATTTCCACGTAGGCCGCAATCATGGCGCCTACAGTCGGGCCGCAGCCTGCCAGTTTCTGACGCTTTTCAGGATACCACTCCTGATTGTAGCCGAGTACCTTTCGTCCGTCCGCGGTCACGGTGATCCATTCAAGATGACGGATTTCTATCATCATGTTTATCCCTTCCCGTTTCAAATAACACGGAGATCCCCGGCCCGCGCCGGATCAGCGGATCCCCGCCTCCTTGAGGAGGTTTCTTACGACATAGCCTGCCATCATCATGCCGGACACCGGAGGAACGAACGAGGTGGAACCCGGAGCGTGTCCTTCGCCGATCGGCTTATGCGGCAGTTCTTTCGAATATACGACTGTAAGGTGCCTCACGCGGCGGTCCTTCAGCTCTTTTCTCATCTTTCTAGCCAGATGGCAGACAGACGTTTTATTAATATCTGCGATCTGCAGCATTTCCGGACGCAGGCGGTTGCCCGTGCCCATCGAGGAAATTTCCGGAATCTTCATCTTCCAGCAGATTTCCGCAATAGCAAGCTTCGCCGGCACATCATCGATCGCGTCGATAATGTAATCCGCATGCAGATCCTTGATGAAATCCTCATCGCCCGGACGGAAAAAGACAGGCTTTGCCTCTGCGATGCAGTTCGGATTCACGCGGTGCGCTCTCTCCACCATCACCTCTGCCTTATTTCTTCCGATCGTCGTCCGGTCAGCGACCAGCTGGCGGTTCAGATTCGATTCGTCAACAACATCCTTGTCAATGAAAATCAGGTGGCCGATCCCGACTCTGACAAGCGCTTCAGCAGCATAAGATCCGACGCCGCCTATACCAAATACAGCGACAGTCTTCGTGGAAAGGAAATCTACCCCTTCCTCACCCATAATGCGGGCAGTACGTACAAATATGGGGTCCATTATTCTCCTCCCGGGATGATTTCAATCCAGTAACCATCCGGATCATTGATGAAATAAATGCCCATAGCCGGGTTTTCGAAACAAATGCATCCCATCTTCTTGTGCAGCTCATGCGCAGCATCCATATCATCGACATCGAAAGCCAGATGGAATTCATTGTCGCCCAGATTGTACGCTTCCTTCCTGTCGCGAAGCCAGGTCAGTTCCAGACGATGCTTCGTCTTGCCATCGCCCATGTAAGCCAGAATAAAGGAGCCGTCGGGAGCCTTGAACTCGTTGACTACCTTCAGCCCGAGCGCTTCCTCATAAAATGCGATACTCTTCTCCAAATCGAGTACGTTGAAATTGTTGTGGTTAAACTTAAATTTCATTCTTTCTCTCCTCATCAAAACAAAAAGGAAACGCCCCGCGTCTCCCCGGACACCTCAATTTTCCATGTCCGCTGTATTAAACAGTATACCACAAAGTGTCCATACTATATATAGAAAATTCCAAATACATATAAATTGAGAAGGGAAATGAAACCGGACGACAAGGATGACGACAGAGGAAAGAAAAATCCATACGATCGAGTGCTGCTCCCACAGCACCGATAAAGTGCCAAGGTACGTTTTCCTATCAATAAGCTCTTTCTTATAAACACCGCACAACCGCGACGTAGCGCGAATTGGAAAACAGAATAAGGAAAACACCATACAACTGTGCCTGACGGCACACACGAAATGAACTTCATTCGTCGGCTCCGCCGCCACCTTCCTCTACGAGGCAAGGTCAAACACCCTTAAACGAGCCTTCGGCTGATGGAAAACCATAAAACCTCGCTATCGCACGAAGAACCTTTTTATAAAAACCAATGAATACTGCACCCCTTTCTCTGGCAACAGTTAAAAGATAGGCCAGACGCCTTCCCCGCTGGGGCAGGTCAAAACCTTCCGCTACGATGCGAGCGGCTATTATCACTGGTTATTTAAATGCCCCCACCGAAAAAAGCTGTGAAATCGTTTTGGATTTCACAGCTTTCCTTTTCCTATTTCTATTCTTATTCCTTCACTACAATGGAGAAGTAGTTCTTCTTGCCTTTTTTGATGATGATGAACTTGCCATTGGTGTTCGGGTGAGCGGAGATTTCTGCTTCGGTGTCTTTGACCTGTTCGCCATTGACGCGGATGGCGCCGTTGGTGACGTCTTCTCTGGCCTGGCGTTTGGATTTTTCTACGCCGGCTTCGACGAGGGCTTCGACGATGTTGATCGGAGCTTTTGCGACTTCGCCGCCTTTTGTATTTCTGAAGGCGCCTTCGATTTCATCGCCGGTGAGTTCCTGGATGTTGCCAGAGAAGAGGGCCTGGGTGACTTTTTCTGCCTGAGCGAGGCCTTCGTCGCCGTGAACGAAGCGGGTGACTTCTTCAGCGAGTTTTCTCTGCGCATTTCTGTGTTCCGGATGTTCAGCGACTTCTTTTTCGAGGTCTTCGATTTCTTCCATGGAGAGGAAGGTGAAGTACTTCAGGTATTTCACGACATCGCGGTCGTCCTGGTTGAACCAGAACTGGTAGAATTCGTACGGGCTTGTCTTCTTCGGATCGAGCCATACGGCGCCGCCTGCTGTCTTACCGAATTTCGTGCCGTCAGCCTTGAGCATCAGCGGGATGGTGAGGCCGTAAGCATCGGAGACGCCTTCGGTCTTTCGGAGGAGTTCTACGCCGTTTGTGATGTTGCCCCACTGGTCAGCGCCGCCGATCTGCAGCTGTACATCGTAATTGTCATAGAGCATCTTGAAGTCGATGGACTGGAGGATCTGGTAAGAGAATTCCGTGAAGGAAATGCCCGTATCCAGTCTGGATGCGACGATATCCTTGGCCAGCATCGTGTTGATATTGAAAAGCTTGCCGTAATCGCGGAGGAAGTCCAGAAGGGAAATCTTGGACAGCCAGTCATAGTTGTTGACCATGCGGAAACCGTCTTCGCCGAAGAGATTCTTCATCTGTTCTTTCAGGCATTCTGCATTATGCTGGACCTGTTCCATAGACTGGAGCACACGCTCGGATTTTCTGCCAGAAGGATCACCAATCGATCCCGTGCCGCCGCCGATCAGGATGACCGGATGATGACCAGCGAGCTGGAAACGCTTCATAATCATGAAAGGAATCAGATGACCGATGTGCATGCTGTCACCGGTTGGATCGATGCCGCAATAGAGGGAAATCGACTTCTCCCCTACGAGCTTGTACAAGCCCTCTTCATCCGTCTGCTGGTTGACAGCGCCGCGCCACTTCAGTTCATCAATAATATTCATGTAGGTTCACCTCTCAAAAATGTATTGGTTCAGGGACTTCCTGAAAGTTATATTAAACAATATAACACAATTGGAAACCATGTTACACCCAGAACATAGTTTCCCTCGCCTGACATGCCGTACAAATGGGATTCTTTAGCTCTTTCCAATTTCCCTTGCCCGCTATATAATTACATTAAAATAGGGAGAGTATGGGAAGTTCATCACAAATTGACAGATATGAGGTGCACTATGTCAGCCGATCATACAATAACAACCAAAAACCGGACAGAGGAAATCGCGGAAACCACGCAAAAGCTCCTTCACGACTACTTCGAAAGAAGCGGCTCCGCCTCCCTCATCAACAGGCTCGCACCGGACGTACTCTGGTTCAGCGAAGAAGAAAGCGGCGGAAAAGAGGAAGCCGCCCGCTACCTGACCGCCTGGAAGGAAGGCTTCTTCAATTCCTACGTCGAATCAGAATCCTACGAAGCCAAGAACCTCGGAGAAGGCTACTCCCTCTGCATTGCAAACCTCGCCCTCCTTGTGCATCCCGGGAAGACATTCACCCTGCACCAGACAAGGAAACTCACCTTCATCTTCCGGCGCCTCAGAGACAAGAACACCGACGAAAGCACATGGGAAATCATCCACCTCGCCGTTGCTACACTTGCCCCCAAGACAGCACCGGGCAAGCTCCCTGAAATTTCATGCAGCCTCGACAACCTGCGCTACCTGAACCGCTTCACGACAGGCGACCTTTCCTTGGACGAAACAAGAAGCCTCTATGCCCTCCTTCAGGAAAAAGTCTTCCGCCACTTCACGCAGGAAAAGAAAGACATGCTGACCGCCCTCTCCCTCTTCGACGTATTCACATTGAGCCAGGCCAAATACATGTATCCCTCCGGCGACACCACCGCCATGATGCGCGAAGAAGAAGAATCAGGACTCTTCCTCTACCTCGTTAAAGGCACCACAGGAAGCTACCGCTTCTTCCCCGTCATGCGCCAGTTCCTCGCCGCAGAATTCTCCGCCCGCGACCCCAAGTGGCAATCCCGCTGCTACCTCAAGGCCGCCCGCTGGCACTATGCCGCAGGAAACTACCTCGAAGCCATGCAGGCCGCTGACAAAGGCGACGACTACGATATGGCCCTCAACATCCTCGCCAGAGGCTCCGACTCCATCCTCTTCTCCGGCCGCCGCACCTACAGAAGATCCCTCGTCAAACGCTGCCCGAGAAACGTCGTGAAACGCCACATCCACACCATCTGCCTCATGGTCTACGACCTCTACTACTCCGGAATGAAAGACGAATTCCGCACCCAGTACGCAAGACTCCGTGAAATCGACGCCGGCGTATCCGAAAGAGCCGCCGTCCATTTCCTCGGCACCATGACGAATTTCAACAACCTCGATCCTATGATCACAGGCGCTGAAGAAGCACTCGACACCATCCGGCGCTACAACCTGTGGAAAGAATTCAAGACACCGCACCTCGGCTTCTGCTGCCCGACGCTCCTCCTTCTTTACCATTCCACACCGGGCCAGCTCCTCACCGAAGTAGAGAAACTCGCCGAACTCCAGTCCACCCTCGAAAGAATCGGACGCCACGAATACGGCAGCGCATGGAGCCACCTCTTCCACGCTGAATACTACCTCCTCACAGGAGACTGGGAAAAAGGCCTCGGAGAACTCTCCGCCCTCGAAGCAAGCCCGGGATACGCGAACCCATCCGTCAAGATCCGATCCGCCTACCTCAGAGGCTGGCTCGCCTTCGTAACAGGAAGAGCCTCCTCCATCAGGGAAATCGAGACAGAAATGCACGGCTACCTCGCATCCACCGCCGAATACCAGACACTCATAGCAAGCCTCAGCGAATGCGGCTTCCACCTCATGTTCGGCACCGATTCCAACATCAAGAAAGAATACAAAAGAATCCTCGATCCCCAGCGCTTCTACTTCCCGTCCCACACCTACATAGAAATCATGAAAGACAGGATCCTCCTCCGTGACGGAAAAGACACCGACCTCCTCGCAGAAGCCGAAACCCACGAAACTCATGCCCGTCAGAGGAAATCCGTCATCGGCATGATCTTCGCCCTCCTGAACCAGGCAGCCGCCTACAAGAGACTCGGCGAAGAAGAAAACAGCCTCCAGGCACTCGAAGAAGCCCTGACCCTCGCCGGCCCCGACCACCTCATCCTCCCCTTCATCCTCTTCTCCGATGAACTCAAGGACCTCTGGAAAAAAGTCAGAGCCCCGAGACACAGCGCCTCCATCGTAGAAACCATGTCCCAATACACCCGCCCTACCAGCCCCGAGATCCCCTCCCTCGAAGAAATGAGAAGAGACCAGATCAAGAAACTGACCGGGAGAGAAATGGAAATCATCCACCTCGCAGTACAGGGACTCAAAAATAAAGAAATCGCCGAAGAACAAAAAGTGGCAGAAATAACCATCAAAAAAGCCATGTCCACCATCTACAGGAAACTAAACATCTCCGGCCGCCCCGAACTCCTCACCATCTTCGGGGAAGAAAAACACGAGGAAGAATAAAAAAATACAGGAACGCTGAACCCCCATCCGCAATGCGGATGGGGGTTTTGTGGTGGGAGTTTTAAAACCACACAGCCGAGCGCTGCGGCAGCAGCGCCGTAAAAGTGCCATGGTACGCCTTATCATCTAAAGGCTCTTATATAGAGACCATACAACCGCCAAGTATGGCGAATTGGAACACCACACAACCGAGCTACGCTCGTGGAACCTTTTATAAAAACCAATGAATACTGCACCCCTTTCGTCAGCAACAGTTAAATGATGGGCTGACCGCTCTTTCCCCTCTGGGGCAGGTCAACACCTTCCGTATCGGCATGTACCGCTATTATCAACTGCGATGTACTGAGTCCTTACTTTTTTCGAGCGCAGCGAGGTTTAAGGGTGTTAACCTTGCTCCGAAGGAGAAGGTGGGAAATTTTTGCTTTTTAAAAATTTCTCGAATGAGATGTAGTTATCGAGCGAAGCGAGGTTGTTCGGTTTCCTCTCCGCTCCGGCAGCACCACTAAAAGACAAAGGTACGCTTTCCTATCAATAAGCTCTTATATAGAAACCATACAACCGCCAAGTATGGTGATTGGGAAAATATGCCAACCAGCCTATGGCTGTAGGAAAGTTCAAAACAACCTTACTTATAAAAACCTAAAGGTATAATCAACCCTATCCACCAGCAACAGTTTAAAGATGAGCTGGTCCCCCTTCCCCGTCAGGGAAGGCGAGTGTTGACGGTGCTCGCGTTTCAGGGTCCTCCCCCACGCAAAAACACCGCTGCTCCAAGTTTCTGCTTAGAACAGCGGTGTTTTTCATTCATCATTCTACGTTCTTTTCTCCTCCAGCTTGTATGCTGGTGTTGTCGGTGATGTTCCATCTTCCGGCTACTCTGACTCTGGCGTCGGCGTCGCCTCCGTTGTTGTAGCGGATGCGGCTGTCGCCTCCTATTTCAAGGATGGGCTTTTCTTTGGAGGGTTGTCTCTTGGGTGGTTTCCATCCCAGGGCTTCGAGTTCTCTGGCGTAGTCTTTCCTGAGTTTCATGAGGCTCGGGTTGTCTTCGGGGACTGTCTTGCCGCCTTCCAGGATATCCTTGATGACGCCGGCGAGTTCGTATCTGGTGAGCTGGCGGTCGAAGAAGGCTGTGGTGTAGTCAGGGGCTTTGCCCTGTTCGCACATGGTGTAGACGGTCTTGTAGGCGTAGTTTCCTTTGCTGACTGTGTCGAAGGAATTCGGCGCATAGACGTTGTAGGCGAAGGCCTCGATGGCGCAGGCGGTGAAGAGGGATGCGAGAAGAAGGATCTTCTTCATGTCATTCACAGACTTTCTGCTCGATCAGGCGGTAGAGGCTGTCTCTGCCGTCTCCGTTCAGGGAGGAGTAGGAAATAGCCGGGTAATCAGCCGGGAAGAGTTTGTTCAGCTTTTTGAGGTTTTCTCTGGCTTCGTTTCTCTTGAGCTTGTCTTCCTTGGTGCCGATGACGACTAAGGACGGCGCGATTTCTCTGAGCCATTCGTAGGCTTTCATGTCGATCGGAAGTCCTGGATGGCGCAGGTCGATCAGGAGGCCTACCATGACGAGGCTCGGGGAGCTCTTGATGTAGTCGTCGATGAAGGTGGACCATGTGTCCTTGTTTTCCTGGCTTGTCTTTGCAAAGCCGTAGCCCGGCAGGTCGACGAGGTACCATTCCTGTCGCTGTTCCTGTTCGTCCACGGTTCTTCTGGACTGGATGGCGTAGTAGTTGATGGTTCTTGTCTTGCCCGGTTCGCGGCTGACGTAGGCGAGCTTTCTCTGCCCGCAGAGGTTGTTGATGAGGGAGGATTTCCCTACGTTCGAACGCCCGATGAAGGCGATTTCTTTCCGCCCGTCGTTCACGTACTGCTTACGGTTGACGGCAGAGCTGAAATATACTGACGAGAAAATATGAAATTTTTCTATTTCCTTGATTTCCGCCACTTCATGCCTCCTTTATTTCACCAATGCGTGTTCGAGGACTTCCTGCACGTTCTTGACATAGACGAATTGCAGCTTGTCCTGTACGGACTTCGGCAGTTCTTCGAGATCTCTCTTGTTCTTTTCCGGCAGCAGGATCTGCTTGATGCCGAATTCGTTGGCAGCCAGGACTTTCTCCTTGACGCCGCCGATCGGGAGGACTTCGCCGGTGAGGGTGATTTCCCCGGTCATAGCAGTATCGCCTCTGACTCTTCTGCCTGTATAGGCAGATGCCATAGCGGTTGCCATCGTGATGCCTGCGGACGGGCCGTCTTTCGGTACGGCGCCTTCTGGCAGGTGGATGTGGGTGTCGAGGGTTTCATAGAAATCATCCTTGAGTCCCAGGTCCTTGGCCTTGCTTCTAATGTAGGTGTACGCGGTTTCAGCGGATTCCTTCATGACATCGCCCATCTGGCCTGTCAGGATCAGGTGGCCCTTGCCCTTGATGGTGACGGCTTCGGTGTCGAGGACTTCGCCGCCTGCGATCGTCCATGCGAGGCCATTGACGCGGCCTACGGCATCCGGATGTTCTTCAGCGAGCGGGAGGAATTTCACTGGTCCCAGGTACTTGTCGAGTGTCTTGACGGAAAGCGGCGGCAGCTTGTCGTCCTGGAGGACGATCTTCTTGCCTACCTTGCGGCAGAGGGCGCCGATGGTTCTTTCAAGGTTACGGACGCCTGCTTCTCTGGTGTATCCTGTGATGACTTTCTTCAGGAGCGCCGGAGTGAAGCGGATGTCTCCGTCCTTCAGGCCGTTTCTCTCTTTCTGTCTCGGCACGAGGTATTTCTTCGCGATTTCCAGCTTCTCTTCTTCCGTGTAGCCAGTGAGTTCGATCAGTTCCATACGATCGAGCAGGGCAGCCGGGATGGTGGAGACGCTGTTGGCCGTCGCGAGGAAGAAAACCTTCGAGAAATCGAAGGGAATGTCGATGTAGTTATCGTGGAAAGCTTTGTTCTGTTCCGGATCGAGTGCTTCAAGCAGTGCAGAAGCAGGATCACCGCGAAAATCAGAGCCGACCTTGTCGATTTCGTCCAGCAGCATCAGCGGGTTGTTGACGCCGACTTCGCTGATGGCTTCAATGAAGCGGCCTGGCATAGCACCGATGTAGGTGCGGCGGTGGCCGCGGATTTCAGCTTCATCATGGATGCCGCCTAAGGAAATACGGCAATACTTCCTGTTCATGGCTCTGGCGATGGACTGTGCGAGCGATGTCTTGCCGACGCCTGGCGGTCCTACGAAGCAGATAATCGGAGCCTTCGCTTCAGGCGCAAGGATGCGGACAGCGAGGTATTCCAGAATTCTTTCCTTGATCTTTTCCAAGCCGTAGTGGTCATGGTCGAGAACTTCCTGCGCCTTCTTGAGTTCGAGGGAGTCCTTCGTTTCCTTGTCCCATGGCAGAGAGAAGACCCAGTCCAGATAGTTTCTGGCAACAGCGGTCTCTGCCATCATCGGCGGCATGGATTCGAGATGGTTGATTTCCTTCTCGAGTTTCTTCTTGTATTCTTCAGGAATGGCAGAGTCTGCCAGTTTCTTCCTGTAGTCTTCCGCTTCCTGATCTTGGCTGACGGTGTCGCCCAGACGGTCGTGGATGGATTTAATTTTCTGTCTTAAGTAGTAGTCCTTCTGTTCCTTGTCCATCTTCTGGCGCACATCAGAGCTGATTTCGGATTCGAGATGAACGATCTCGATTTCCATATCAAGATAGCCCTGGACGAGCTTCAGGCGGGATGCGACGTCGGCTTCTTCGAGGACTCTCTGTCTCTGCTGCGGCTTCAGAAGCAGCTGGGACGCAATGAAATCGGCGGTTTCGCCAGGATCGGTGATGCTCTTCAGCTGTTCCATCTGGTCTTCGGGCAGGCCCTGCTTCGTGTTGTGGAGCCATTCGAAGAAGGACTTCAGGAGTGTTCTTCTGAAAGCTTCGGCGCGGAGTTCATCTTCCGGCTTGATTTCTTCGATATCATCCACATCAGCGGACAGGAAACGGTCGCCGCGGGTGACCTTCAGGAGTTTCACGCGGGATACGCCTTCGACGAGCACGCGGATGAGGCCTCCCGGCATCTGGAGCATCTGTGTCACTTTGACGACAGTGCAGACGTCGTAAAGGTCGTCTTCCTGCGGTACTTCCACGCGGGAATCCTTCTGCATGGCCATGACGAGGTATCTTTCGCCTTTCCCTGCAAAGCGCACGGCTTCGACGGATTCTTTTCTTCCGATGTCCAGATTGACGGACATGCGGGGATAAATGACTATATCTCTCAGCGCTACTACAGGGAGGTTGAGAGGCTGATTTTCGTTCTGTATTTCATCCATAGATAGTTCCTCCATAATATATCTCTATTGTATCACATGAAAGGCCTAAAGCGTCTACTTTTTAATTTAAAAACTTCGATATCTCAGTCTCTTCCCTCTCTGATTCTACAGAAAGAGCCGGAGTCAAGTGGTTGTCCCATTTGGCTCCGGCCTCCATGTGCTTTTATTTGGAATACGGCCCCTCGGGGCACGGATTATTCTTTTGTTCCGTCTTCCTTGATCAGGACCGGATCAGAATACTTCAGCACGACGTCTTCAGTGACGATGCACTTCCTGACGTCCTTCATCCCCGGGATTTCATACATGACATGCTGCATGATTTTCTCGATGATGGCGCGAAGTCCTCTGGCTCCTGTATTTCTCTCGATGGCCTGGCGGGCAATGGCGTGGATGGCGCCATCGTCGAATTCCAGTTCGACATGATCCATGGCAAGGAGCTTCTGGTACTGCTTGACGAGTGCGTTCTTTGGTTCCGTGAGGATCCTGACGAGCGCATCTTCATTCAGCGGATGCAGAGCCACGATGACCGGCAGACGACCGATGAATTCAGGGATGAGGCCGAATTTCAGAAGATCTTCCGGCTGGACCTGCTGCAGGAGTTCTGCCATGTCCTTGGAATCCTTCTTTTCGATATCGGCGCCGAATCCCATGACACTCTTCGTCAGTCTTCTGTCGATGACTTTGTCGATGCCGGCAAAAGCGCCGCCGCAGATGAAGAGAATGTTCGATGTATCAATCTGGATCATTTCCTGATTCGGATGCTTTCTGCCGCCCTGCGGAGGAACGCTGGCAACAGTGCCTTCCAGAATCTTCAGAAGTGCCTGCTGTACGCCTTCACCGGATACGTCTCTGGTGATGGACGGGTTTTCAGACTTCCTTGCGATCTTATCGATTTCATCGATGTAGACGATACCGCGTTCCGCTTTGTCGATATCATAGTCGGCAGCCTGGATCAGGCGCAGGAGAATGTTTTCGACGTCTTCGCCGACATAGCCGGCTTCGGTCAGGGTCGTTGCATCAGAAATCGCAAAAGGAACGTCCAGGAAACGCGCGAGCGTCTGGGCAAGGAGCGTCTTGCCGCTGCCTGTCGGCCCGAGCATGATGATATTGGACTTCTGGAGTTCTACATCATCGTCCGTGGACTCATACTGGATTCTCTTGTAATGGTTGTATACGGCAACGGCCAGAGCGATTTTGGCATCGTCCTGTTCGATGACGTACTGATCCATGTACTTCTTGATTTCTTCCGGAACGGGAAGCTTGAAGTGCGGAACAGACTTCTGCTTGTCTGCCTTCATTTCCTCTTTGAGGATGTTTTCGCACACTTCGATACATTCATTGCAGATATAGACTCCCGGCCCTGCGATCAGCTTTTCAACTTCTTCGCCGGAACGTCCGCAGAAGCTGCAGACCGGTGTTCCTTCATGTTTCTCGTTCAATGGGAGCCTCCCTTATTTCTTCGTTAATTCATCCAGCTCGTTTCTGGTAAGTACGCGGTCGATGAGGCCGTACTTCTGCGCCATCTCCGCGGTCATGAAGTTATCTCTTTCGGTATCGCGGCGGATCGTCTCGATCGGCTGTCCGCTGTGCTTGGAAAGGATGCCGTTCAGTTCATCACGCAGGCGCAGGATTTCACGGGCATGGATTTCAATTTCCGTAGCCTGGCCCTGTACGCCGCCCAGCGGCTGATGGATCATCACATTGGAGTGCAGGAGAGCGAAACGCTTGCCCGGCGCACCGGAAGTGAGAAGGACGGCTGCCATGCTGGCGCAGGAGCCGATGCAGATGGTCGACACATCCGGACGGATGTACTGCATGGTGTCATAAATAGCAAGGCCCGCGGTGACGACGCCTCCCGGGCTGTTGATATAGAGGTGAATGTCTTTCGACGGATCTTCAGCTTCCAGGAAAAGGAGCTGGGCAATGATGATGTTTGCCATATGATCCTCGATTTCACCATCGAGGAAAATGATTCGGTCTTTCAAAAGACGGGAATAAATATCATAGGAACGTTCTCCCTGTGCGGTCTGTTCCACTACGATCGGTACATAAGCCATAAATAAACATCCTTTCTTTTTGAACGGCGCCGTCGGCGCATTCACATTCATGAATCATTCATTCCGCTCTCCCTTAAGGAGCGGGCTTTCCGATAAGGAAATAGGAAATGAATGGAGTCGGATTCTAAGCTTTTCCCGCGGAAAACAGGGAAATCCTCCGTTTTCCATATGGGCGAAAGAGACGCCGGTCATCCCCGCGTCTCTTCCCCCGCACCGGCAAACCGGTGTATTACATGAAATTTCCGATACCGCAAAAGCGGTTCTTCTATATACCTTCGGGCGAAGTCTTACTTGCTTTCAGCCTGGAGGATGGTTTCGATGATTTCAGCCTTTTTAGCTTTGGAATCCAGAGCGATGCCCTTTTCGGATGCATACTGCTTCAGATCTTTGACCGTCATGGCATTGAGTTCAGCTTCGCGGTCTTCTGCGACTGCCGGAGCTTCTGCGGCACCTTCGGTTGCTGCTTCTGCAGCTTCTTCAGCGGCGGTTTCTTCAGCTTTCTTGTCAGCTTCAGCCTTCTTGGCAGCGCCGTAAATGAATGCGGCAGCCTTCTTGCGGAGGACGGAGTTGATGAGCATGCCTACACGGTTTTCATCTTTAATGATCTTCATGACATCGTTAGGGTCTGCGTTGAACTGATGAGCCATGCTGTAAACTTCCATGGACAGATCTTCATTGGTGACCTGGAGGTCTTCCTTGTCAGCGATTGCTTCGAGGACGAGACCCTGTCTTACCTGTTCAGCAGCAGTAGCTTCGTAGTTAGCACGGAGCTGTGCTTCTGTCTGGTTCATTCTCTTGAGGTAGTCATCAAGAGACATGTTCTGGCTTTCGAGGTTCATCTTGATTTCTTCAACAATCTCGTCGATGCGCTGATCAACCATTTCATGCGGGATATCTACTTTAGCGTTTGCGACAGCCTGGTTTACCAGTGCGTCGTGGTAAGCTTCTTCAGCCTGCTGGAGAGCCTGCAGCTGCATCTGCTGCTTCAGGCTTGCCTTCAGCTCGTCGATGGTTTCGAACTGGCTGACGGATTTAGCGAATTCGTCATCGATTTCCGGCAGCTGTTTGCGCTTTACATCATTGATATGAACTTTAAATTCAGCTTCCTTGCCCTTCAGAGCATCTACGAAGTAGTCTGCCGGGAATGTAACCTTGACATCTACATCGTCGCCTGCCTTGTGGCCTTCGAGCTGGTCTTCAAAACCTGGAATGAAGCTCTGGGAACCGATTTCCAGCGGATAGGTCTTGCCTTCGCCGCCTTCGAATGGTTCGCCGTCAACAAAGCCCTTGAAGTCGATGACAGCATAGTCGCCCTTCTTCAGGACAGCGCCGTCTTCAGCCTTTTCAAGTCTTGCGCTCTGTTCAGCACCGCGCTTCAGCTGTTCCATGACTTCATCGTCAGAGATTTCCGGCTGAGCGTGTTCTGCTTCCAGCCCCTTGTATTCGCCGAGTTCTACTTCCGGACGTTTAACGAAAGTAGCAGTGAATACAGCGCCTTCGGATTCAGAGAATTTGTCTTCCTTTACATCAGGAGTTGTGACAGGAATCAGTTTTTCCTGCTGCAGAGCTTCGTTCAGTGCGTCATTGATGACGACGTCCTTAGCTTCTGCTTCGACAGCTTCCTTGCCGAAATGCATTTCAAGAATCTTGCGGCTTGCCTTGCCCTTGCGGAAGCCAGGGATCTTTACCTGGTTGGCGATGCGTGCTACAGCGGTCTTGAAACCTTTCTGTACTGCTTCTGCCGGTACTTCCACATTCAGAGATACTTTGTGCTGGTCCAGTGCCTCTACCTTAACGTTCATAAAAACTATTCCTCCTTAAGTCGGCTTTCCGACAAATTGATACCTACCACCGTCGGATGCCCGACAATTCGATACCTTTTACATGCTTTTTCGAGTATGCTAAATTGCAAGATATATTTTAACATAGCAAAGAAAAAAACACAAATCTTTATAACAATCTTTTAAGGAGAAATCCTGCGGGATGTCCGCCCGCCCGGAGCGGAATGGTTCCACCCTTTCAGCCGCCGATGTCTTTTGTGACCGGGCCGTTCAGGAGAGAAGCTCCCATGAAGGAAAGTGTCGGATACAGCTTCTTCATATCTGAAAGAGCCTTGGCCGCATCACTTCCGCCCGATGTGGCGAATAAGTATATTTCCTTGCCGGAGAGATCATTCGTCTCGATGAAAGACTGGATGACCCTCGGCGCGGTGTACCACCAGATCGGGAAACCGATGTACACCCTGTCATAGCCCGAGAGAGTGAAAGCGCCGCCTTCGATGGCCGGACGGCAGTCTTCGTCCGCTGATTCCAGGGACGAGCGGCTCTTCTTGTCCATCCAGTTCAGATCCCTGGACGTGTACTTTTCCTTCGGAACGATTTCCTTCAGGTCCGCCCCTGCAATCTTTGCCAGAGCCTTTGCCTTTTCAGCCGTCGTACCTGATGCCGAGAAATATGCCACAACTTTCTTCATGATGACTTCCTGCCTTTCTCCCTTGACCTATTATTATTATGATTCTAAAGACCCGAAGCCGCTCAGCCGAGCAGCTTCCTGACACAAGCGTAGACAAGCTGCGCCGCTGTCACGCCGCGGCAGGGGATTCCTGCCCGCTGCATGGCCTCTTTCTGCCGCTCCGTCGGATACACGTAGGGATAAATCCCGTACATGAAGGGAAGGAGCGTGTACAGGAAACCAATCCTCTCCTCTTCGGTCATCGAAGGGAAGAACTTCACGAGGCAGGCATTCAGGATTTCCATCACCTTCCGGATGACTTTCTTGTACTCCGTCAGGCGTTCGATCCTGCTGTGCTCCTCGATGTCATAGAGATTCATGCACTGGATCCGGAAAAGCGTCTCACGCCCTTCCGTCGAATGAGCCAGCGCCGCTGCGAATTCATCCTTCGTCATCTTCTCGTTCCCGTGAAGAATTTCAAGGAGACTGCGGCTCCACGCCTCATACTCCTCGCGGAGAATTTCAAGGAAAATCTCCTCCTTGGAAACGAAGTAATTGTAGATTGACGGACGGGAAATGCTGATTTCGCAGCTGATCTCCTTCAGACTGATCTCCTGGTAACTCATCGTGCGGTACAACTTACGGCAGGCCATCACAATCTCGATCGATCTTTCATTCGAATCTTTCATGTTCCCTCCTGTCATGCAGCGCGCTTTTGAGAAGCGAAAATAGTTTGCTGACACTGTGTCAACAATTTAAGTATACCACCAACTGACACAGTGTCAATATACAAAATTGAAAACTTTCTATTTATCTGAAATCCCTTCCCTCGATCGTCTTTCTGCCTCGACGCGCTCCTCCTCTTCCTTGAAAAAACGGAAGAACGATTCCGCCACGCGGCTCGCCAGCTGACCGCGGCGCTTGACGAGGGAAAGAGAAGACGCAAGATTCTTTTCAGCAAGGAAGGCCGTCTCCAGATTCTTGCCCCAGGCGAGGATCGACTCAGGAACAATCGCAATCCCGATTCCGGCTTCCGCCCACTGGAGACTCGTCCTTGCATCGTCCGTCACGCAGTAGACTTCCGGCACCGCCATTTCTTTTTCAAATTCATCGAGCACCAGCTTCTCCCAGCGGCGGTAAATGATGATCGGACGTTTCTCAAGCGCTTTGAGAGTGAGAGTGCCATTCGTCACCGGAAGCTTTCCCTTTGCGGCAGCGACCGCCATCCTGTCATGACGGATTGTCACGCTCTCGAGGCCATACGATGGGAAAGGCGTGCGGAGGACAGCGACGTCCACCTTTCCTTTCCGGAGCATTTCCATCTGCTCATACGTATTTCCTTCAAAAAGTTTTACATGCACTTCCGGAAAGTCCTTATGGAAAAGACGGAGCTCATCGTAAAGTTCATTCGAAGCGCACGAAGAGACAAGGCCGAGCCGGAGATTTCCCTTCTGCCCCGCGCGCATCGATCCGATTTCCTCCTTCGCCACATGTTCCAGCTCCAGGATCTCCACCGCATAGCGGTACAGCACCTCGCCCGCCTCCGTGAGAGTGATGTGCCTGGCCCCTCGCCTGAAAAGCTCAGCGCCCAGCTCATTTTCCAGAAGACGCATCTGATTCGAAAGAGGCGGCTGCGAAACATGAAGGAGCTTTGCCGCGCCCGTGATGGTCCCCCCTTCAATAATTGCCACGAAATATTTCAGCTGCTTGATATCCATGATCCATAGCCCTTTCGTATGGTTTGTAAAGAAATAGATATTTTAAATATGCTTCCTTACCTGCTATCATACAAGTATCGAAAAGAGAGCGCAATCACCCTCGTAAGAAAGGACCGATTAAAATGAAACTACTTCTGGAACTTTTCCTCGTCTTCGCCAAATGCAGCGCCGTCACCTTCGGCGGAGGGTACGCCGTCCTGCCGATTCTTCAGAGAGAAATTGTCGAGGACCGCCACTGGGCGACTGAGAACGACCTCATGGATTACTATGCCATCAGCCAGGTCACGCCCGGCATGATCGCCGTCAACGTTGCCACGTTCATTGGCCTCAAACTCAAAGGCTTCTGGGGAGGCGTCTTCGCCACACTCGGCACCATCTTCCCATCCATGGTCATCATCTCCATCATCGCCCTCTTCCTAACGCAGTTCGAGAACAACCCCATCGTCGTCCACGCCTTCGCCGGCATCCGCGCCTGCGTCTGCATCCTCATCCTCGATGCCGTTATCAAACTCGGGAAGAAATCCGTCAAAGACAAAGGCATGTTCTTCATCTTCCTCGCGATCCTCGCCCTTGCCCTCTTTGCCCCATTCTCCCCCGTCATCTCCGTACTCATCGCAGCTGCCGTAGGCTACTTCATGAAGCCCTATGCCGACAAATCCATCAAAGGAGGCAGTGAAAAATGACCATTTACTTAAGCCTCATCTGGGAATTCATTAAAACAGGCCTCTTCGCCATCGGTGGCGGTCTCGCAGCCCTCCCCTTCATCACCGACATCGGCCAGCGCACAGGCTGGTACACCACATCCGACATTGCCAACATGATCGCCGTCGCTGAATCCTGCCCGGGGCCCCTGGGCGTCAACATGGCCACCTACGCCGGCTACCTCACCACCGGCGTCCTGGGCGGCGTCACAGCCGTCATCGCCTTCACCATCCCGGCCATCTTCATCATCTCCGCCATCTACTCCGTCCTCAACAAATTCAGGACCAGCCAGGCCGTAGCCCGCATCTTCTATGGCCTCCGCCCCGCCTCCACAGCCCTCATTGCAGCGGCTGAAATAGGCGTAGTCAAAGTAGCCCTCCTCCACATGGACACCTTCAAAGCCACAGGATCCATAGCATCCCTCTTCAACTGGAAATGCATCATCCTAGCCGCCGTCGTCTACTACACACTAGTCAAATTCAAAAAACACCCCTTCTTCTACATCATAGCCTCCGCCGCAGCAGGAATAGCATTTGGACTGTAGGAAGAAATTAAATTAATAAAATATAAAAAGAAGCTCACCATCCAACTTTCAGAATGATGAGCTTCTTTAGCTTTAAATATGAATCACAGCTCTCGCCTTAAGAACGATCCGATTCCAATATCCAAGCCATGAGTCAAAATGACGATCTATAAACCTTTCAATATGCGGCTCAATATACTTTCCTCTTAAGAAGTCTATCGCGCTGCATACAATAAATACACCCAAGATCTTAACTGCCCAAAATAATAAATAATAATCACTGGCGGATTGTATAATTAAGTTGAACACTTAAAAATCCATAGCGAACCCTTGTGGTAA
>OOCH01000277.1_pt1 | contig 57378 bp, 49 predicted proteins | sample 1671641 | NCBI WGS metagenome assembly OOCH01 (sample SAMN06348177, study PRJEB24527) | human gut metagenome | biome: human gut; feature: ankylosing spondylitis patient; material: feces | host: Homo sapiens | place: China | collected 2015-10
GGGAAAGTCGGGGCTTTGTCATAAAAAAAGAGGGTATGCATTTTGACACACCCTCCATTTTATGAATTTCTTTAAGGCATGTATAAAGTAATGGGAACTGAAACAAACTCTATAGAATAATATTAAGAATTAAACAACCTTACATAAGGATTTCAATAATTCCTTATCCGATGAAACCAGTTTGTTTATTTCTATGTGAGAGCACGCTTCATCCTTCAGTAATCTTGCCGTTGCGGTGCTGTCATTGTCAGAAACATCCCAGGTAAGCAATACCGTATGAATTTTCAGAGCTTTAAGTTTTTTGACAAGCATTTCATGGTCGGCGTCACCGGTAATGAGAACAACATAATCAAATTTCCTAATTGTGGCAAGTTCATATGCCTCAAGAGCAAACCACACATCAACACCCTTTTCAATCACAGTAACATTACTTCCTTTCTGAACTTCCTTAAGATGTTTGTAATGAAAAATAACATCATTTTCTATCAGTGAGTCTTCAAATTTGCGCTCACTATAAAGCAAGTGTTTGGAATTGGCATCATTAACCCTATAGCGTCCACGGAAATAATGACTTTCTGTTATATGGCAGTCAGAGACTTCGCTGTTACCTATTTCCGATATTTTCTCTCTTATAAATGTCATTAATCTTCCTACGTTAATATTAAGAGATAGCTTTTCCTCAAGAGCCTCATTAATTTTGGCGTAATAGCCACCGTCAATGAACAAACCAATGGATTTATATTTTTCAATCATCTTTGTAGCATTTAATACGTTAATAAATAAAGGATTACAATCATATGGTAATAGGTCTTCTTCTTAACACATTTTCTCTTTTACGTTCAATATTAGTTATAAGATTATACTCATCAGTACATGCATCATATTCAAATATTACTAATTCTGCATTCTTAGGTGAGCACATTTCCTCAAATTCTTCCACAGTAAGATGAAACCATCTCATAATAAAAAGCCTGATAGCTAAGGAGTGAGTAATCAAAACACAGTTTTGTGGATAATCTTGTTCTTGGAAATCACGATGTAAGGACCCCAAAAGGTCATTAATCCTGTCATATACATCAGTTCCAGCTTCACCACCAGGAAATCTATAATAGAATACTCCATATTCCTTCCTTTCTTTTTTAAGCCTTTTCAACTCATCATATGAACGAAGATAGCCCCATTCCTGTTCTCTCAGTCTTGGCTCCTCACTATATCGGAACTGAGATTTAGGAAACTGTCTCGCTATATTCTCGAATGTTGATCTTGTTCTCCAGAAAGGAGATATATAGAAATATAAAGTTTCATTACCTACCAGACATTTTAACTTCACACCAGCATCTTTTGCTTGCTGTATGCCTTTATCGGTTAGCTCAATTGTATAATCTGGCTCAGTGGCAAATTTGCTTTCATCAGTATTGGCGAAACACTCACCATGACGTATAAGAATTATTCTTTGGGGTTTCATTTTCAATGCATAAAGGTTTTATAAAACGGTGTTATCCTGAAGTTGGTTGACTCATTTACACCAGATTACTACTATAGGTTTACTTATAAATGTTTATACCTAGTATATACCAGTTATTTTCATTTGCCTAAAAAGATTTCTTTTGACATTTCTATAACGTACAAACAAGAAATCACCCTTCTTCTAGACTCTGCAAATATAAACCATTTGATTGAGAAACGGCCAACATAACCTTCCCATTTTAAGGTTTATGCCAATTTGTACACTTTCTGTCCCATTTTATTCAATAATTACGGTAATTATACCTACATTCCAGTTGCGTATACATGTTCAAGCTCATATGAAGACAGTCCTAATTGTAGAAGTTAATACTTCATGCCTACGTTTTCCTAACTTGCATGATAGTGGTAAACCTTTCTTCTCTGAGTAGCTCATTCTTTACTGTGCTGTTCCTCCGTCAGCAGGTAGCGTTTTCCTTGGATTACCGCTCTTGGCCATGCTCACCTCTATGGCATTAGCCTTAAGCTTTGTAAAATAGACAGAGCTAGCATATTAAGGATTCAAGTCAGAATTGTGAATCAGTTTTTATGTAGGGGTATCACCTACATTTTGTACAAAAGTATCGTTAAGCATTATTTTTCAAAAAGAAGCAATTATTTTCATTTGTCTAAATTCTCAAAAACGATGGTTTAAGAGATTCCTTTAATTTTTTGAGAACTCATATAAATATCCTAATTTCATTCCTAAAAGTATTTCAAGGGGCACAATATGTAATCAATCCCAATGCCACCGTATAAACGAATAAAAATATCACCAAGACTTTCATCCAGAAATCTGAGAACCAAATACCTTCATTTCGTTTGAGAATTTTGCGTATATTAGATTCATGGTCCGTTAACATTTTCGTCTGTTTGGAACGATGATTCTCCAACATGGTTTCCCATGTTTTGACAGACTGGTTTAGGAGTTGTTGGAGTTGGGCAAAATGTTCAGATTTTATAGTTGCTCTAAATTCTGTATTTTGCTCGGCCTTTACAATAGCATTGCAAATGCCATTAACAATGTTATTAGAGTTACTGATAGCCTTCTTCAACACCACTGAAGCATTACCTTCGGCTTTAATGGTATCCTGAAGGTCTTGCTGAATTTTCAACAAAGTTTCTTTTATTTCACATATTTCTTTGAGCCTCTTATCGACTTCCAGTTTCTCAGTTTCTATTTCATGGCTGATTTCAGCTTTTTTCAACATATCATCAACGTTTATTGATGGTGTGATTTTTGATTTTCTAATTCCCATGATTCATGTTTTTTTGATTGTTAACTTATCTGTGAAGTCCTTTCTTACGTTTGCACATACTATTTGCCATTCTTGCACAGCGGCGTGCCCATTCAAGTTCATCCTCGTCCTTATCTCTTCCCCAGCCTCCTATATCAGAGCCGCCTCCACCACTTGATGCCGCCATACTTGTAGCAGCATCCAAATATCCGGCAAAAAGCAAAAGAGCCGTGTGCTGTATTTCTTCAATCTTGGCAAATGGATGAGCATCCTCCAAAGAACAATCTTGACGGATGATATTGTCTGCGGCTTCGGGTATCTCCACGTGGAATTTGTGATATTCGTCTGTCATTATATCATAATGTTTCATAACCGGCTGTGAAATAGTCGAAGGTTGTATAACAGGAGTCCTGTCAGTTGTCCGTGCTTGTCGGGAAGTAGGCTCTTTCGATTCAAATTTCCTTTTCTGCGAATGAAGTTTTGCCCAAGTAGTCCCTATTTTTGAAGGGGTCAGGTTTCTCCCTATACCCAACACGGACGACTTATAGGTGGAGTTACCACGCTTAATGGAATAGCCATAAACTCCGCCTCCATCTTTTTCTTGCAAATGCACTTTATAGCCTCGTTTTTTCAGTTCTGTTTCATACTGCTGCCAGCTGAATTTTTCCATAGAGCGAAGTATATCTATACAGATGTTTGAAATTTCTTGCCTATGGTGTATGCCTATTTCTTCAGATTGTATCCAACCTCGTTTCTCGTTGATGATGTTCGCAGCCAGAACAGCCCTCTCGCCAATCTTATGGCTATCATTGATTTTTCCGTCTATATCCACACGGTTGGCATCAATGTGTAGGTGGAGAATACCACTTTGGGAATCCCTGTGTAGAGCTGCGATGTATTGAGAGTTCTTGAGGTTGGTATGCTTTGAAGAAGCCCTCTTGGTCTTACCAGAGAGATCTATGGAATCAAATACGCGGATGAACTCATTTGACAAACGTAACCAATCGTCAATTGTCCATCCCCGGCTTTCTTCCTCGGATGGGGAAATTTCGATTCTTATCACGTTCCTGCCAAGCGGTCTGCCCTTATTGATTTTCTCAGCATATTTTTTTTGAACAAGCATCATTCGCCCATACATTGCTTCCGGAGTAATATTATCTGGAAGGAGATTGGCTTTTACTATATCCGCTTTCTCTTTGTTAACGGAATATCTTATGGCATTCGCTCCATGTGATATGGTAGAGGCCTTTGCTATCATAATGGGTAAGTAAATTATTCGGTAAGGTAATTTTCTATTTGGTTCCAGCGATTAATTAGTTGCGTTGCTGCGATCATCCATTGTTCCACGAACCTGGTATCACTAAAATACATGGCTCGTTTATCTGCTTGTATGGACTTAACGGCTGCTGCAATACGGATAAGGTCACCCCTTGCATCTGCCAAACTACATAGGGCTTCTATTTCACGCTCAGACAGTCGTTGTCGTGGATGCTGCCCCAAAGCTGTACGGCGTATGTAGTCACTTATGGACAAGCCGCAGGTTTTGGCTAGTTCTGTGGCTTGGAAATATTCCTTCTCTGTTACACGAGCTTCAAGTCGCAGGTTACGTCTTATAATTTTCTTGGCATTCTTGCTATTCTCTTCATTGGTATTATTATCGATTTTCTTTTTCATGTTTTATTATACATTTATAAGTGGTCTTTAATTTAAAAGGTACAACACGGTGGGAGCTTGCGACCGCCGAAAAATGCCTATGTAGTACGAATGAGCTTAGCGAATTTGTGCGACATAGGAACTTCTTGCAATACCACACATAATCGCTTTGGACACATTACGTTTTAGATATTGCTATACTTGACATTTACTCTAAATATTTTTCACTGAATTTTTCCTCTGCTATAGTTTGTGGTAAAACAGAAACATAATATATAACAAACAATAGGGTAAAAAAACTATCTTATCAAAACTGTAGGTATTACTTGTGTCAATACAAAAGTATACCATTATAAAGTTTTGTATCTATATTTGTTTTATGCCATTCTTGATTCTTATAGTTGAGAAAATCTTCTTCTATATGGCTATCCAAATTTACTATGGAACACAGACAAAATACTAACCGTATCATTTAACTGAGTTTACAGGCATTCCTTCCATATCGTCAGGTCTGTCTTTTAAACGGACATAGAAAGGATTGTCAATTCGGTTGCCGTCCTGCATCCATGCCGATATACATTTCAGCGTATGGATACTTGTTCGGTTGCTTTGTGTAGATGTGACAATTCCTAACTGGTTCATCTTGTCAAGTACACGGGATACAGTTTTTTTATCATAGCCCAATTTGCTGGACAATTCTACCTCCGAAAGGACGGCTTGTCCCACTTGCAAGGTCGTAGAGAAGCCTTTTATGGCATACTTGGTTTCTTTCAATACTGCCTTTTCAATAAGGCGGTGCAGAATCTTCATACGGTCAATGCCGTATTTACTTTCTGACAGATACGTAAGCTGCTCTGACGAAAGTACTATACAATAGTTCAAATTTGATTTCATCGTCTGTTTATTTGAAGATCTTTTATAAATAGTGCAGCCAAAAGAAAAAGTTAACGGTGCATTCCATATCCTCTCTCTGGCATATAATATTCCTTGTCGTAGGCTATATGGTCAAGTACATTTTGCAGCTTATCAAGTTGGTAGTTATCCAAAACAGGAATAGCAGCAATCGTGATTTTCTGTGAAGCGATACGGCGGTGTTCACAATTTCTTTCTGACATACTGCCATCTCCGTCAGCATAAACACTCCGCAGATAATCGTTCACAGCTTCGGTTTGTACCTTGCTTGGATATGCAGCAGAATAATTGTCTTGAATATACTCCACCATATGGCTGACCGCATTTGCCAGTAGTGGTTCATACTTTTGTATTAGCTTGATTAGCTCTTCCTTTTTCATACAGTCAATTCATTTTGTCCCATGTCCCATGCATATCTTATAACTTTCTTTTTATCTACTTTTTGTTTTTATTATTTTTCTTGGGAAAGAGGGACAAAGGGACATGATGTTTGTCTTTTCCCTTAATTTGAATGGTAAATTCTGTTCACAATAATAATGTTGTACTGGCTTCTTCGCCTGGCGTATCTACTCTCACCCAAGGATGCTTTGTCCGTCATGTCTTGTCGCAATATGCAGGGTGCAGCCCCTTGACCTTTTCCTGATCACTCCGTTTCCAATTAGGAATCATAGACATCAGGCGATTAATATATTGTGATGTGTACTTAGACGGATTGCGCCTGACTATATCATTGGGTAGTTCCTCTATAATCTGCCGGGCACAAACCATATTGAGTGTGGTCATTTTGAAGTTGGAATCTGGGTATGCTCCTTTTTGATAAGCCAATCGGTTAGGAATAGTCCAACTTGCATATTGGATGGGGATCTCACGCTCCAAATACATTTCCAAATCTTCCATGATGGGGTCAACAAGAATGTTGGAATGTTGCCCCTGTACCTCATTTGCTTTGATTTCTAAATCTGGTGTTAAGTAAAGTTTCATTCCTTGCCGATAATAGACGTACGCTTCTGCCCAAAGTTGAGGAACAGTACGTTGTAAAATATCCAACCATTCTGATACATGACCGTTACCTTTGACCGGGATTATCCACCAGCGACGGTTTCCATTGTCACCTTGCAGGAAATTTGTTTCATTAGTAGTAGCTGCGAAGACATTGTGCCGCATAAATTCCACTACCTTATGTCCGTATGCAGGACGCATGAAGTCACTACAGCGGCTCAGAAAAGCTTTGGCTGCCTCTGCATCATTTGCCCGTTTTAAACCGTTCAACTCACTTATTTCTATAATCCAACCATTGGTTATGGTTTCTACCTTCTCCTTGTCACCACTGGCAAAAGAGAACGAATCGTTGAACCACTTTCCACTGATGGTTTTGAAAAAGGTGCTTTTTCCGATGCCCTGGGGACCAGGCAGAGTCAATACGTTGTCAAACTTACAACCGGGGGTAAAAACCCGGGCAACAGCCGCTACGAACCATAACTTTGTTTGTTCCCTTACAAGTGGAGTATCTTCCGCTCCTAAATAATCAATAATAGTTGTGGCTATACGAGGTTGCCCATCCCATATTTCTTGGGTGATAAAATCCTGTACAGGATTAAAACCACGTTCCAAAGAGGTTGTTTTTAATATTTCAAATACTTTGTTCTGCGTCAGATATAATTTGTATGTCCTTTCCAGGTAGTCTTGTATCTTTCCAACTGACTCTTCATCAATTTTATTGCCATTGACATTATGGAATAAAGAACAGAAACATATATCATCCTGAGAAAAGGTATCGTACTTTATCATGCTCAAGTTTTCATCCGATGTAAAGATGAGCCTATAATTACTTATGGAGCGGAAAAGATTCCCGTAGCTGTCTGTTGCCAGCTGCTGTTTCCAATTCTCTTTCATACTGTTTACTCTTTAATGTGGATACCACCCGATTCCTTTGCCAGAGATAATGCAAGGTCTGCATCCACTACAATTTTTCGTCCTATTTGTGTGATAGCCTTGTCAATTATACCGCTCTTCTTAATGCGATTAGCCGTAGGTACACTACATCCAAACACACGGGCAATACCCTCTATTCCATAGTAGTTGCCTTTTGGAGCTATTGGGGATGTAGCTTTTTCTGTGGACTCTACACTTTTTGTAATTAGAAAACAAAGTTCCTCGCCGGTCATCATAGCAATGGGCTTTTGGAGCAACTGGTTTAGATTGAATTTTTCTTCCATACCTTTATTTGTTTAGTTATTGAATACTTTAAGCCTCGGTTTAACTCTGTGAAACCGATTTCACAAGCAAAGGTATTGTATGAAACTCAGCGTATTGGTCGGCTTATTTATACCTTAATATAACCGACCGATTTACAACAGATATTTACAGAAAGTAAAAACGGATAGCTGGATTTCCCAACTACCCGTTTTTTATAAAATAATCTGTCCATCGGTCTATTATCCGTTTTGCTTTGATATAACTGTTTCCTCTTTGAGGTGAAGTCAATGTAATGTCTTTGATTTCACCATATCTTTTCTGTGGAATGTCATGTCCGTAATGTCGCTGGTAGAATTGTTCGATGGCACGATGAAATGTCATGTATCTTATAGAAGCCTTCATTCTTCCAGCTTTTACCAGAGCTTTCAATAAATAGGCAAGGCTTATATCTTCGGTGTTCTCTTCAAGAAAAGAGTAAATGCCTTGTTTGATACGTTCCTTATCCCCAATAAGGATGTCATCCAATGATTGTATTATTTTTCTGTTTCCACGTTTACCTTTCACTTTTCGCAAGGCAAACATAACTTCTTTCCAAATATCCGGATTACATACTTCAGCCGTTGCTTCCCATTCGGCTTTACTTTCAGTTCCTATCTCTATGTTTTTATTAACAAGCAAAGCAATACACGATTTTATCAGAAGCATATCGCCATTATCAACTTCTTCACTACTCAACAGACGGTCAAGCAACTTAGCCATACGTGAAAGGCCGTGGTCAAATATTACGAAATAGTACATACAATAACTTAAAGCCTCCTTTTTCTCGATCACATAATCGTACAGGTTAGCCACAAACTCTCCAACAAACACGGCGTGTGATAGGACGATGATTTGGGAAATGTACGTCAAGAACTGATACACCATTTTTCTTTCAAGATTGCTTAACAGATAGCATCCTTTGTTGTTTCTCATTAGTACATCCAACTGCCCAGTCAAATAGGCTTTCGTTTCCTGTGGCAAACGATTCCAAATTTCAAGAGGTGTTTTGGAATGAACCATCAGTAATTCTGACTTTGGGGATGTGAGTAGCTCTACCGTAGCCGTTTTTATGTTTATGCCTATCCATAACCGTTTGTTGGTAATACATTGGGCTATAATATCTGTATACTTGCCGGCCCATTGTTGATTGGCTATATTCTGTACATTTTTGCCGTTTCCATTTATAAGTTCAGAAAGCCAGTTATATAACAGCAAAGCTTCTGGCGGTGTACATTCCCACATCATCTGATACATATCTGTCAAAACAGATAAGTTACCCTTTTCAACAGCATCCATGCGTTTACAGAAATTGGCATACAATTCTTCGTTGGCGGATTTCCAATTACGAATAGCCATATCAGCACAATTCTTTCTAGTAAAATAGTCTCTTATTCTCTCTATGAAATGAATCATCCTCAAAATCGTGTTATGGTCGTGTAAACAATTTGGCTAAATCCTCAGTGGACATACTCGTCAGTTTTGCCAATAACAAATCTCTTTCAGAAGTTTTTGTCAAATTCAACAGCTTTGAGTTATTTTCCATCTGAATTTCAAGTGGATAGTGCTCAATGTATATTTGAGTGATTGCATGATCAGAAGATGCGTGTCCCATGCTTTCAGAAATATAATCCATATCTACTCCGGCATTATGTAAGTTCGTGGCAAACGAATGACGGCACCATGTACCAGACGGACAGATGGATTTATCCCACTTCAGTGCTTCGTGACATATTTTGATGATACGGTCTTTCACATTAGAGTTTTCCTGCATTGTATATTTGCGACGCAGTTCTTCTGTTTCAGCTCCTTTTAATATGTGGGGAAAGACCAAACCGCCTCGGGTCGGAGGTGCAGCCACTTCATTTAAAATATATTGTAAAGGAGGTATGATAGGAACGATTACTTCGGAACCGTCAGTACTTCTTCGGGAAGTTTTCTTACGGTTGAAGCGGAAAGCTTTACCATGTGTCTGATAATAATAATTATCGTAAGTCAATCGCCCTGCATCTGCCATATTGAACCCATTACACAAATACTGGGCAAGAAACAATCCCAATGAGTAGTGAGCGCGTTTGGTATATTCTTCTGACCAATATTCGGGATATTTCTTGGATACAAAGAGGTTATATAGTTCTGTCATTTGATTAACATTCAGAAAACTTTGTTTGCGCTTTGCGCTCTTAGGAATACTTACAAGCGCTTTCTCCTTCTTGTTAGAGAAAGGATAAGGAACATCTTTGAGATAGCCTTCATGTACACACTTATTCCATACGGCACGACAACAGCGTAAATATATCCCTGCGGTAGTATCACTGATTTTTCCTATTATCTTCCCATTCTCATCTTTTACTCCATTATGCATTCCGTCCTTCCACTTCTGAATTTCTGCTGCACTAATGCAAAATCCTTTAATCATATTTGGTCCGAGTATCTTTCTTAATGATTTGAGTGCGCACTCATAACTCTCTGCTGTAGTAAAGCGTGCACCATCATCGTCTGTTCGTAATCCGCTAATGATTTCTTCCCATATGCCAATAAAAGATTGTGGTTTATTTGTTTCTTCATTGGGTGTTGCGACTTCTTCTCCCATGATATATTGACGTACCATTTCAAATGTCAGAATGCCACCTTTATTCAGATTCATCAGAATTTCTTTGTATTTAGGAATAAGGGTATCTTTCCACTCTTTTTGAAGTCTGTAGTTCTCGCTCTTACATTTAGTTGCATTACAAATATCTGAAAACTTTCTTTCAGTAAAAGAACTTCCAACTGTGAAATAAAAGAATTTGCGGTCTACCGTGAAACGAAGAGATAATGGAAACTCATACGCATTTTTTCTGCGAGTACGTGAGTCCAACACGATAGAAACAGAACAGTTACGTTCTTTGAAAAGGGACATGGATTTTGTCAGTTTTTCCATTGCATTCATTGTTTATGTTCAACATAACCTCTGAATACAGACGCTTTGCAATGTGAGGCATACATACACAAAACACTGCATATAACCACAGAGCCCTTACCCTTAGACGGATAAAAACATTGTTGTTATATGCAGCGGTGCAATCTCGTTAACCTCTGTCGCTGAATGGTAACCGGGCTTATGCTAATCGGTCTCAACCCCTGAAGTAACTCTCGCGTTTCGTTTGTTATATAGAGTACCCTCCGACTGGTACTCCCTCTACGCATTGATTCATCGGAATGGGATAACCTACCCACGATAGTTAAGCAAACTCACTTTCCTTTTCTAAAAAAGAGTACCATAATGGTCATGGCTTGCTACAAATGCATTACGCAATACAAAAATACAATATTATTCTATAAATCAAGGTGAAAATAGAATATATTTGAGTTTATTTAACCGCCAAAGAAGCTACATTAGCTACATATATTAATGAGTAATGTTATAGGACTACATGGAACTTCATAGAAATTCTATGTATAAACATAATCAACTCAAACAGTTTGTTTACGCATTGTTTACGCAAGAGCATAAAAAAAGCAGCTACGAAATTCGTAACTACTTGACCTTCAATGTGGACCAGCCTGGGCTTGAACCAGGGACCTCCAGATTATGAGTCTGTTGCTCTAACCAACTGAGCTACAAGTCCGATATTAAGGTAATCCCTTAAATCCGAGTGCAAAAGTAATAGATTAGCTTGAAACTTGCAACATTTAAGAGGATTTTTTTATAAAAAAAACAAATATATATAGGCATATCAATATATATTGTATTTTTGTGCTACTTAATCAATTAATAACTAGGCATTATGTCACAAAACACAAATGAATCTCATTTGACCGGACTTACCGACCAGGAAGTCATTGCGAGCCGTGAAAAAAATGGAGTAAACCTATTAACTCCTCCCAAACGTCCCTCCATATGGAAACTTTATTTGGAGAAATTTCAGGATCCTGTTATCCGAGTATTATTAGTTGCAGCAGTTTTTTCACTTATCATTTCAATTATTGAGAATGAATATGCTGAAACAATTGGTATATTTTTTGCTATTTTTCTGGCAACTGGAATTGGATTCTATTTTGAATACGATGCCAATAAAAAATTTGATTTGCTGAATGCCGTGGGCGAAGAAACTCCCGTAACAGTAATTCGTAATGGAAAGATAAAGGAAATACCGCGTAAAGATATTGTTGTAGGAGATATCGTCATCCTAAATACCGGAGAAGAAGTTCCTGCCGATGGAACGCTGGTGGAAGCTGTTTCTTTGCAAGTCAACGAATCTACACTGACCGGAGAGTTAATGGTAAATAAAACCACCGATGAAGCCCACTTTGACGAAGAAGCAACATACCCCTCGAATTCTGTAATGCGTGGTACGACCATTACAGACGGACATGGTATCATGCGCGTAGAACGTGTTGGAGATGCTACAGAAATCGGTAAAGTAGCCCGTCAGTCTACAGAACAAAGTCAGGAACAAACACCACTGAATATTCAGCTTACCAAATTAGCAAACCTTATAGGTAAAGCAGGGTTTACAATCGCAGCACTGACCTTTATCATATTCACCAGCAAAGATTTATACCAGTATCTCACGGTAACAGAAGTTACTGACTGGCATCAATGGCTAGAAATAGCACGTATTGTCCTGAAATATTTCATGATGGCTGTCACTTTGATTGTTGTAGCTGTCCCAGAAGGATTGCCGATGAGTGTGACGCTCAGCCTTGCCCTCAACATGCGACGTATGCTGAAAACGAACAACTTAGTACGAAAAATGCATGCTTGTGAAACAATGGGTGCTATCACTGTTATCTGCACAGATAAGACAGGAACTCTTACACAAAATCTGATGCAAGTATACGAGGCACAGGTCGATGAAAGCCAGCCTGAACTGATAGCGGAAGGAATAGCTGCCAACTCTACTGCATTCCTTGAAGAAAAGGTGGAAGGAGAAAAACCTTCGGGCGTAGGAAACCCTACCGAAATAGCTCTCTTACTCTGGTTAAATGGTAAAGGACAGAACTACATGAAACTGCGTGAAGAGGCTAAAGTCATTAACCAATTGACCTTTTCTACGGAACGCAAATACATGGCTACATTAGTAGATTCGCCGATTCAGAAAAAACGGATACTCTACATCAAAGGTGCCCCAGAGATTGTAATGGGCAAATGTAACCTGGATAAAGCTCAGATTGATAAGTATAACGAACAGTTGCTGGCTTACCAGAATAAAGCTATGCGTACACTTGGTATAGCATATAAAGTTATTCCGGAAAACGCTTCTGACGACTGTGCAGAACTAGTCGGCGAAGGCGGTATGACTTTCTTGGGAATCTTTGCAATCAGCGACCCGATTCGCCCAGACGTACCCGATGCTGTAAAAAAATGCCAGTCCGCTGGTATTGGAGTAAAGATTGTAACAGGAGATACTCCGGGAACAGCTACAGAAATTGCACGCCAAATTGGTCTTTGGCAACCTGAAGATACAGAGCGCAACCGTATTACCGGAGTTGAATTTGCTGCATTAAGCGATGAAGAAGCCCTTGAACGCGTACTCGATCTGAAAGTAATGAGTCGCGCACGTCCTATGGATAAGCAGCGTTTAGTACAGTTGTTACAACAAAAAGGAGCTGTCGTAGCAGTAACAGGAGATGGAACCAACGATGCTCCTGCATTAAATCACGCACAAGTAGGATTGTCAATGGGTACAGGAACATCTGTAGCAAAAGAAGCCAGTGACATCACATTGCTGGATGATTCATTCCACAGCATTGCAACTGCTGTAATGTGGGGACGTTCACTGTATAAAAATATCCAGCGCTTTATCGTATTCCAGCTTACAATCAATGTTGTTGCATTGTTAAGTGTATTGCTGGGTGCATTCTTCGGTACAGCCTTGCCACTTACCGTAACGCAAATGCTTTGGGTAAACCTGATTATGGATACATTCGCAGCTATGGCTCTTGCTTCCATCTCACCAAGTATGGATGTAATGAACGAAAAGCCTCGCCGTCGCACAGATTTCATCATCACCCCTGCTATGCGTAATAATATCTTTGGTGTAGGCTTAGGCTTCCTTGCTATTCTGATGGGATTACTGGTCTACTTCAAAAATCTCCCAGGTGGAATGGACACACATCATCTGACAGTCTTTTTCACCATATTTGTGATGCTGCAGTTCTGGAACCTGTTCAATGCAAGTGTATTCGGCACTAACCATTCAATCTTCAAGGATGCCAGCCATGCTTTAGGAATGCTAAGTGTCGCTATCATTATTCTTGTAGGCCAGATACTCATCGTCAGCTTTGGCGGTAAAGTATTCCGTACTGAGCCTCTTCCTTTAAACGAATGGCTGTATATCATCGGAGGTACATCATTTGTTTTATGGATAGGGGAAATATGGAGAGGAATCAAACGCCTGGGGAACAAATAAATCGATGTCACAAACATTGGTTATAAAATGAATAAGCAAATAAAAAATATCATCTTCGACTGGGGAGGCGTATTGATAGACCTGAATCTAGAAGGGTGTATCAGCGCCTTCGAACAGGCGGGAGCAGTCAATGTACGCAATCTGCTGACAGGGACTAATGAACTGGGCTTTTTCCGCGATTACGAATGCGGAAATATAAGTACCCCTGAATTTCGCGCAGCCATACGTAAGTACATCAGCCAACCGCTTACCGATGAGGAAATTGATCGGATGTGGAAAATGGAACTGCTTACAATTCCTGAAGAGAAGCTCCATCTGCTTGCTGAATTAAGCAAAAGCTACCGGCTATTCTTATTGAGCAATACAAATGAACTTCATTGGGAATATGGTTCCAGACAAGCTTTCTGCCATAACGGGAAGGACTATAAGACATATTTTGAACGTATTTTCCTCTCATATCGTATGCATCTGTCGAAACCTGACCCCGCGATATTCCAAGTTGCCTTACAAGAAGCAGAGCTTCAGCCGGAAGAAACTCTGTTTATTGATGATGCGGAAGTCAATTGTCAGGCAGCTGCCTCAACAGGTATACAGGTAGCCCACTACACACCAGGAACTGATCTTGGCGATTTATTTAAATAAAATCCTACATGAAAATCATAACAGACGAGATTAAGCAGACACTTTTACCTTGCGTAGCAACTATAGGTTGTTTCGACGGACTACACCGTGGCCATCGTTTCCTCATCAAACAGGTTTGCAAAGAAGCCCGGCAAAGAAACTTCCACAGTGCTCTCATAACCTTTCCGGTACATCCACGTCAGGTTATGCAAAGTAGTTACCGTCCTCAATGGCTTACTTGTCTGCCACAAAAGACAGCTCTCATCCAGCAAACGGAAGCAGATTACTGCATCATGCTACCATTTACCAAAGAACTGTCTCTGCTTTCTGCACGAGAGTTCATGCAATTACTTCGAGAACGTTTTAATGTCCGTGTTTTGGTTATCGGGTACGACCATCGCTTCGGGCACAACCGCTGCGAAGGTTTCGATGATTATTGCCAATATGGAAAGGAATTGGGCATAGAAGTAATTCGCGCACAAGCATTGATAGAGGATGGAGTGTCTATCAGTTCGTCTGTCATACGCAAGGTCTTAAAAGACGGTGATATACAACATGCAAATCATTATTTAGGCTATCACTATTACCTGGATGGAACTGTCGTGGACGGATATAAAGTAGGACGCAAGTTAGGCTTTCCTACAGCCAATCTTCTCCCCTCCTGCCCCGACAAACTAATTCCCAAAGAAGGAGTATATGCTGTATATGCGTATATTGACGAAGTACGTTATGCCGGCATGCTGAATATCGGCCATCGTCCAACAGTTGACAATGGATCCAACCTAAGTATTGAAGTTCATATACTCAATTTTTCAGGCGATATTTATAATCATCATATGCGGATAGAGTTTATCGAATTTATCCGTCAAGAACAAAAATTTGATAGTCTGGAAAAACTGATTGCCCAACTGAATACTGACCGTGAAACAGTATCCCGCTTGCTACTGCACAGTTAAGGAATTATTCAGGTATTAAGACAAAAAATATCCCCGACATCTTTTCATTTAAAGAAATCGGGGATTACAAAAAACTATGATAACAAATTACAATTCCTTGATGCTGACAGCTACACCTCCACTCGGAGCAAGACGTTGTTTCAATTTTGTCTTATTAGTTACTTTCTTTGTAAAAATCACATATTCCTTTGGATTTGTACGCCAGTCAGCTGTTTTTCCGTCGGCATAAATAGTTGCCTGATATTTTTTCCCAGCCGGAAGGAAACTCAAATCAATAACGGCTTCACGACTGTTTTCATCAGTAATTCCACCAATATACCATTCGTTCTTACCTTTTGCCTTACGGGCAATAGTGATATAATCACCCGGTTCAGCTTCCAGAATATATGTATTATCCCAGTCCACAGCTACATCTTTAATAAACTGAAAAGCATCTGGATATTTTTCATAATTCTGATACAAATCGGCTGCCATCTGAAGCGGACTGTACATCGTTACGTAAAGTGCAAGCTGTTTAACCAATGTAGTACCTAATTTTGCTTTGTTTGAGCCATAAACAGAAAGATCACCTTCAAAGATTCCCGGAGTATAATCCATCGGACCACCCATCAAACGGGTAAATGGCAAGATAGTCTGATGATCCGGACGAATTCCATTGAAGGACTCAAATTCCGTTCCACGTGCTGATTCTTGAGCTATCCAGTTAGGATATGTACGATACATACCAGTAGGACGTACAGCCTCGTGTGAATTAACCATAATATGATATTGTGCCGCTGTTTCTGCCACTCGATTATAATGGTTCACCATCCATTGTCCGTCATGATGTTCGCTACGCGGAATAATAGGACCTACGTAACCGGTCTTTACAGCATCATAACCATTTTCTTTCATAAAGCGGAATGCATCATGCATCTGACGTTCGTAATCGGCAACTGATGAGGTTGTTTCATGATGCATAATAATTTTTACTCCTTTTGATGCAGCATAACGCTGAAGCTCTTTCACATCAAAATCCGGATAAGCTTTAGTGAAACTATATATAAATTCCTTGGCATAAGCGTAATTGTCTTCCCAGCCTTCGTTCCATCCTTCTACCAATACTGCATCAAAACCATTTTTCGCAGCAAAATCGATATACTCTTTCACATGAGCCGTATTGGCACCATGATGTCCGTTCGGTTTCAACTTAGTATAGTCAGTTTTGCCGATTACGATATCTTGCGTATCAGTATAAGCCCATGTAGAACCTCCACCTGTAAAATACTCCCACCAAACACCAACATACTTGGTTGGCTTAATCCAGGAAGTATCTTCCAACTTGCAAGGCTCATTCAGGTTTACAATCAAATTCGAAGCCAGAATATTTCGAGCGTCATCACTTACAATAATCGTACGCCACGGACTGGTACTACCTGTCTGAATGTATCCCTTTGCTCCGTTTTTATCGGGAGTAAGGTGTGAACTCATCAGGAAAGTCTGTGCATCCAAATTCAGGTGCATAGCAGGATAATTAACCAAAGCCGCCTCATGGATGTTGATATAAAGTCCGTCGTCCGACTTCAGCATCAACGGAGTCTGTACAGCAAGATTAGGTGAAGGCGATTTACAAGCCAAAGCCTCATCACGTGCCTTGTCTATCAACTGCGGAACCTCCGACAGTTTAGAAGTCGTTATCTGAAACTCATTAGTATCATAGTCAGCCGGAATCCAGAATGCCTTATGATCACCTGCCAACTGGAATTCTGTTACTTCTTCATTGATAGTAAAATGGCGCAATTCCTTCTGTACCGGGAACTCATAACGGAACCCTAATCCATCATCGAACAAACGGAAACGGATATTCAGCAACCATCCCGTACCTTCTTGCTCCAAGGCAACAAACAATTCCTTATGATTATCACGAATAACACTATTCTGCCCCCATACAGGATTCCAAGTCGTATCGGAAGCATCCTCTTTTGTTTCTACAATACGGAAATTTTTGCTGAAATCGAACGATGGACGTATCTGAAAGCCCATCTTGCTTTCTTTTATTACATCCTTTCCTTTATACTTCAATGAATAAACCGGAGTTTTGTCAGCCGACAAATGAAAATCCATAACCAGATTTCCGTCGGGTGAAGTCAATGTTTGGGCTAAAGAAAATCCCACGCCAAACAGACAGATCATAACACACAGAATAAGTTTCTTCATAATATCTCTATTGATTAACGAAATTAATACTTTTGTAAATATAACAATTATCTGCTGATATACACTTACCGTACTTTTGAAAACTTCTTTATACCTTCAAAAAAGGCTTATCCAAAACATCCTCATCATAAATCAGAAAATATTTATTGTTTTTCGATAAATATTTTCTGATTTTCTTTTGTTCTTAAAAAATAATATCTACATTTGCATATCGAAAAACGATAAATATTTATCGAAAGCTAACACAGAAAAATAATTAAGAACCACAAACACGATGCTATTATGAAAAAGACATTATTAAGAAAAGCAGCTATGGCAAGCCTCTTCACCCTGATGACACTGACAGTCACAAAGGCAAACGCAAAAGAAACTTTCATTTATGGAGAAACAGACAACAGTTTGATTGTTTCTACCCTGAATGAGGACGGCAAAACACTTACTCCAAAATGGAAATACGAGTACCAGTACGACAAACAAGGACGACTGACCGAGAAGAAAGCATATCGATGGAATTTGCAACAACAGATGTGGACACCGGCCTATCTGCTCACTATTATGTCGAACGACTCGATATGTATCATGGATTATGCCGAATGGAACAAACTTTTTTGTAACTTTGAGCGTAACCGCCAACAAAGTGTTTATTATGTAGACAGTTCGAATGCTTTATTGACTTATTATAGCCGTTCATCTGCCTGCGGAATAAGTGAAAATAACAAATAACTAAAATTCAATTATTATGGGACGCACCATTAAATTATTGCTATATTATTTTGCCTACCAACTGGCATTCATGGGAGTTTTTCTGTGCGGATATATGATCTTCCATCATACCACAGAATTACCTCAATCTACCGACTCTACTTACATCACCCTTATCTTACTGGCACAGGTTCTATCTACAGCCGCTGTAGGTATCCATCTGATAGTGGGAAAATATGTACCACTCGACCGAAAGACTTGGGCGTATTATAATTCCGGTAAAGTTCTGATTGCTGCTATCCTATTAATTGTAGGTATGGGATTGTGGAGCAATTACCTGAACGAGCTGGCCGACTTACCCAATAACATGCAGGAAATTTTCGCTATGATGATGCAACATCCACTGGGAGTCGTGGCAATCACCATCATGGCTCCTGTTGTAGAAGAGCTATTATTCCGCGGAGCCATCCAAGGACACCTGCTGCGCAAATGGAAGAAACCGCTTTGGGCCATCGTTGTATCGTCACTGATATTCGGTATCGTACATGGCAACTGGGTACAAGCTCCTTTCGCTTTCGTGGTAGGTCTGGCTTTAGGCTGGATTTATTATCATACAGGTAGTCTGCTTCCCGGCATATTGATGCACTTCGTCAACAATAGTACTGCCGTTTTCAGCTTTTGGCTTTCCGATGATCCGAATGCCACAATGGTTTCTACCTACGGCCCCGAAGGAGCCGCACTCATGGCTGTTGCAGGAGCGATACTTACTTTCGTATGCATCAAGTATATCCAGAAACTGCTTCCACAACCTGCAACATGGAGAGAAGAACAACCCACAAGTACAATCGAATAATACCCCGAATTTATGAAACATCTCAGCATATTAGGTATATTGGCCATTTTTGCCTTAGCTCTAAATCTCTATTTTGCCATAGGCAGTAATTTTAATGATTTCAAACAAGGATTTGAAGATGGACAAAAGAGCTCTACTTACGACACGCAAGCAGATTCACACGGATTTAGGGCAGAAATAAGAGTTACCCCTATCTCCACTCCAAGTGATAGTCTGAATTTACAATTACCCGGTAAAACTGTAAAAGCGCCCTATCAGGTTTCAGAAGTTACCTGTCTGATCAAAGAAACTCCGACAATGCTAATCACTATAATATTTTCAGCTTTGGGAGTCATCGTATTATCTGTTTATGGTGTCTACTGTCTGATACGTGTACTGATATGTATCACACGACAAGATATTTTTTCCCGCCGTAACATCCGGTGGCTTCGCTGGATAGCTTACGGCCAGTTAGCAGTCACTTCACTCTCGTTTTTATTAAACTGGAGCATCGAACAGGCAGTTCTCGCACAAGTATCCCTGCCAGGTTATCAAGTAACGGGTGTCACCCCGATACCCCTGCAATGGGACTCAGTCATCCTGATCGTATTACTTACAGAGATTTTTGCCACAGCCGTCAAGATTAAAGAAGAAAACGATCTAACCATATAACCATATATCGCCTATGAAACCGAAAAGCAATTATTCACGCCCGATGGCGGCCATTTACATTATTATAAGTTTTCTAGCCACACTCATCGTATTAGAATTGATTTGCTTCCTCACCTTCTATCCACTTTTGGAGAACAGGTTTCTGCGTATATTTGCAAGCTTAATATGGCTTTATGCCGGAGCTTTTGCCTATTATAAATTAACCCACCGTTATACCAAATGGTGGAAAAGACTAAACAACCAATAAACAGTATGCCGATTATAGTAAACCTTGATGTAATGATGGCGAAACGAAAGATTTCGCTGGGAGAACTTGCCGAAAAAATCGACCTTACTCCCGCCAATCTTTCCATTCTGAAAACAGGAAAAGCCAAAGCTGTCCGATTTTCTACTTTGGAGGCAATCTGCAAAGAACTCAATTGCCAGCCGGGAGATATATTAGAATACAGGCCGGAAGAGTAAAGCTCTTCCGGTAAAAGGCTGTCAAATAGTAAAGAATAAACAATTCTTATAGCCGATAATCCATTAATTGTCCGTATCTTTGCAGCCGAATTAGATATTTGAAATAAATGAAGACATTTGAAGAACTCGGCGTTTCCGCAGAAATACGCCAGGCAATCGAGGAAATGGGTTATGAAAATCCCATGCCTGTACAAGAAGAAGTTATACCGTATCTGTTAGGAAACCGCAACGACGTAGTGGCTCTGGCACAAACCGGAACCGGAAAAACAGCCGCATTTGGTCTGCCGCTGATACAAAAAATCGATGTAACGAAACGAATTCCCCAAGCACTAGTGCTTTGTCCTACACGAGAGCTTTGCTTACAGATAGCAGGCGATCTGACTGATTATTCTAAATACATCACCGACTTAAAAATTCTCCCCGTATATGGAGGCTCTTCTATTGAAAGCCAGATACGCAGTCTGAAACAAGGTGTACACATTATCGTAGCTACTCCAGGACGTTTGATAGACTTAATGGAGCGTAAAGTTGCACGCCTGGAAACTATCCGCGATGTGGTAATGGATGAAGCCGATGAAATGCTGAACATGGGATTTACCGACAGCATCAACGCTATTCTGGAGCAAGTTCCAGAAGATCGTAACACCTTGATGTTTTCAGCTACCATGAGTCCGGAGATTGCCCGTATTGCTAAAACTTATTTGCATAATGCCAAAGAAATCACAATCGGGACAAAGAATGAAGGAAGCAAAAACGTACATCATATCGCCTACATCGTACATGCAAAAGATAAATACCTGGCATTAAAGCGAGTTGTCGATTATTATCCACAGATTTACGGTATTATTTTCTGCCGTACCCGTAAAGAAACTCAAGAGATTGCCGACAAGCTGATTCAGGACGGCTACAATGCCGACTCTTTACATGGTGAACTAAGTCAGGCACAACGTGACTTGGTCATGCAGAAGTTCCGTCAGCGCCATTTGCAACTGTTGGTTGCTACCGATGTAGCTGCACGTGGACTGGATGTAAATGACTTGACTCATGTCATTAATTATGCTCTTCCTGATGATACAGAAAGTTATACACATCGAAGCGGACGTACCGGACGTGCCGGAAAGACAGGTATATCTATCGCTATCATCAACCTGCGTGAGAAAGGTAAAATGCGTGAGATAGAACGCATTATCAACAAGAAATTTACAATAAGCACACTGCCTAGCGGAAAAGAGATTTGCGAACAACAGCTTATCAAGGTAATTGATGACATCGAAAAAGTCAAGGTTAACGAAGACGAAATAGAAGCTTTTCTACCAGGAATCTACCGAAAACTGGAATGGTTAAGCAAGGAAGACCTGATTAAGCGAGTGGTATCCATGGAATTTAACCGCTTCTTGGAATACTACAAAAATGCTCCGGAAATAGAACAGCCTAAAGCCAACGAAAAGAGCAATGAAGCTAAAGAACGGAAAGATCGTGGAAGCGACCGTGAAAAAGTGGCACGCAAGGCTGAAAAAGGCTATACCCGTCTGTTCCTGAATTTAGGAAAGACCGATGGTTTCTATGCCAATCAGATCATTGAGCTGATAAACCGCAACCTGAAAAAAGAGCATATTCAGATCGGTAGAATCGATCTCATGCAGAATTTCTCTTTCTTCGAAGTTGTAGAAAGTCAGGCATCGATGGTAATGAAAGCACTGAATAAGGTAACCCTGAACAAAGGTCGTAAGGTTATTGTAGAAATAGCTGGAGAAAACACGGGAAAAAGCGATAAAAGTGGTAAAAAGCGTGGTAAGGAAAGCGTAAGAGAAGAAAAAACAACCAAGAAAAAAGAAACCAAATCCGCAGAAAAGAAAAAAGATAAACCTAGCCGTGAAGAACGAGGCTATACCGCCGCACGTGGTCCTAAGAAGAAAGATGACTGGAAACAGTTCTTCCAAAATGACAATCGTCCTTTGCGTGGTGAAGAGCCGGACTTTGCAGAAGAAGGCTGGGCGAAACGAAGTAAGCGCAAAAAATAAAAATTCATACGATAAATATTTGAAAAGCCCGCCGATTGACTTGTGTGTCAAGGACGGGCTTCTATATCAGTTATACTCCTGTTATTCTACAACCAGACGAAGCTTTTTCGTTCCTGTGCGTGCCTGAAGCCATTCCAACATTTTGTCTTTTTCCTGTTTGGAAAGAGCCCGGTCGCAATCAACAAAAGCATAAGTTAAGGTATCCATACGAAGACTGTCTACACGAAGCTGAAGACTCTTTGAAACAGAAATTGTTTTTATACATGGGAAAAGAACCTTAATCTCCTGCCCCATCTTCTCATTCATCAAATTCGAACCTGTAAAATCTGGTAACAAACGATTCAGTGAGTCAAGTGCAGCCTGTTGTGACATAAGCTGCTTCTCACTATTCTTATAAAAATCCTCCATTACCATCGACTTAATATTTCCTATATCCATCGCACCGGCTCCATTAACTCCCTGAAAAACGACCAATTTTGTCTGACCCAGCTTATAATCAGTAAGTTTATTCCGCGCATTCTGTATTTGTTCCTCTGAAACTTCCTTTCCGATAAATACCACTTTAATCTCCCGTTTGTCAAATGAGATTTCACGATTCAGAATCTGAGAATCCGGGAATTGGAGTTCAGAAGTAATAAAGTTGTTAGCAGAAGAATGATAAATCGTTTCACGTACAATGTTATATGTCAGATAAACAGCCGGACACATGGTAGCAATTGCAATACCGATGATATATTTCCGGACCAACTTTTCTCGTACCTTATCAACAAACTGCTTACGCTGGAAATGCATTACCCGCACTCCTATATAAGTAGCCAGACTGATAAAAACAGAATTAATAAAATAAAGGTAAAAAGCTCCCAAGAAATAAAGCAGGTTGCCTGTTGCCAGTCCAAATCCGGCAGTACAAAGCGGAGGCATCAACGCCGTAGCAATGGCAACTCCCGGAATCACGTTTCCTTTTTCTTTTGTAGCCAATGCTACAATACCAGCCAGACCACCTACCAGAGCAATAAACACATCATAGATAGTAGGTGATGTACGGGCAAGCAGTTCCGACTGAACTTCATCAAGCGGAGTAAATGAAAAATAAATCGTTGCGGTAGTTACACTAAACAAAGTTGCCACCAGATAACTTTTCAATGAACGTTTCATCAGCTCAAAGTCATTCAACCCGACAGCAAGTCCGACTCCCATAATCGGTCCCATCAGCGGAGATATCAACATTGCACCGATAATTACCGCCGTAGAATTCACATTCAACCCAAGTGAAGCAATAAAAGTGGCAAAAATAAGTACCCACAAGTTTGTACCTTTAAACTCCACCCCATTCCGGATGGAATCAACAGTCACCTGTTCATCTTCCTTGCTACGGTTCAAGTCCAGATATTCATTAAAAAACTTCCTGATAATAAATTTTTTATCTCTTTCCATAACCTAAAACTGTGTTTTATTTAACAAAACGGTTCACAAAAGGGATTGTTTTCAAAGGTAAATCTTTTTTTAATATATAGGCGATAAATATCAACAATAATAAGGTACGGAACACTAATCTCAATCCGACATTAGATATTATAACCTCCTGCGAAAGAACAAATAAAACAGCAGCCAGTATCAGATAAACAGCCATATCCTTTAAAGGATAGCTGACCGGATATTTTTTCTGTCCGATGATATAAGACAACAAGGTTATTACTCCATAACCGGCCACTGATGCCCATGCAGAAGCGACATATCCATAAGTCGGAACCAACCATATATTCAATACCAGAATTACCGCACATCCGATGATTGAAAAATATGCTCCCCATTGTGTTTCATCCGTCAGTTTATACCAGAAAGACAAGTTAAAATAAATACCCTTAAATATTTCTGCCCCCATTACGATAGCTACTACACTCAGTCCTTCCCAATAATCACGCGCTACCATATAACGAAGTATATCCATATAAAACATCACAGCAAGAAAAGCCAGTAAGGAGAAGATAAAGAAATACTTCATAGCTGCCGAATACATCTTACGGTTATCTCCTTCCTTGTTTTTACCAAAGACAAAGGGTTCGTAAGCATAACGGAAAGCCTGGGTAAACATAGCCATTATCATAGCCACTTTACTGGTAGCACTATATATTCCAAGCTGCACCAACCCTTCCTGACGGTCATCGAACAAGAATGGATAAATCATTTTGTCAATCGTCTGGTTCAATATGCCCACCACTCCGAAAACCAAAATCGGGAATGAATAAGAAATCATCTGTTTCAGCAGAACTTTATCCACATGATAAGAAAAACCTCTCAGTTCCGGAATGAAGAAAAACATCTGTACCAGCGACATGATCAGATTCGACACAAAGATATATCCTACCAGATATTCCGGACGGTAAAACCATGAAACCAGCTGATGGGCATGAACATCCAGCCACGGACACAACAAGAGGAAGAAAAGATTCAGGAGAATATTACCAACAATATTGAACAGCTTGATAGATGCAAACTTTATCGGACGTTTTTTGTATCGCAGATAAGCAAACGGAATACACTGAAATGAATCCAGTGCAACCACAAGTACCATCATTGCAATATAATCGGGATGGTCGGGATACTCCAGCAATGCGGAAATGGGATGCAGGAACAGCATACACAGTATAACAAAAATCAGCGAAAGCCCACCTACAAAAATCAACGTATTGGCATATACCTTTTCCGGATGTTCACCCGACTTATTGGCAAAACGGAAGAATCCTGTTTCCATACCAAATGTCAGAAAGACCAAGATAAGTGCCGTATATGCATACACATTCGACACCACACCGTAACCACCTGTCGATGCAGGTATTACTGCTGTATAAAGCGGCACAAGCAGATAGTTAAGAAAACGTCCTACAATGCTGCTCAATCCATAAATAGCCGTATCTTTTGCTAACGATTTCAGTCCAGCCATAGTCTATAAAAAATAAAAGTGTGTGCCGCTGTTATGGCACACACCATAATTAATCATCAAAAAGTGTTTTTACATTATTATATATACTCCGTCCCAGATGCTTATAAGCCAGCTCCGTAACTTCTCGTCCGCGTGGAGTCCGCTTCAGAAAACCTTCCTTTATCAAGAATGGCTCGTACACTTCTTCCAACGTTCCGGGATCCTCCCCAAGTGCCGTAGCAATCGTTGTCAGTCCTACCGGCCCTCCCTTGAACTTATCAATAATGGTACAAAGTATCTTATTGTCTATCTCATCCAGTCCGTAACGGTCAATATTCAGCGCTTCCAGTGCATATCGCGCTATTTCCACATCAATCCGTCCGGAGCCTTTCACCTGAGCAAAATCACGTACACGACGTAACAAGGCATTGGCAATACGGGGAGTACCACGACTGCGCGAAGCAATCTCGCCTGCGGCATCTACATCACATGGAATACCCAAGATACTGGCCGAGCGCAAAATAATACGCGACAATACCGCATCATCGTAATATTCCAAATGGAGATTAATTCCGAAACGTGCACGGAGCGGAGCGGTAAGCAATCCACTGCGGGTAGTAGCTCCCACCAGCGTAAACGGATTCAAGTCCAGCTGAATGCTACGTGCCGACGGGCCTTTGTCTATCATGATATCAATCCGGTAATCTTCCATTGCCGAATATAAATACTCCTCCACCACCGGGCTCAAACGATGTATTTCATCAATGAACAATACATCATTCGGTTCAAGACTTGTCAGGACACCGGCAAGATCACCCGGCTTATCAAGTACAGGACCGGAAGTTACTTTAAATCCAACCCCCAGTTCATTGGCAATAATATTGCTCAATGTTGTTTTTCCCAATCCGGGAGGACCATGAAGCAACACATGGTCAAGCGCTTCAGCACGAAGCCTGGCTGCCTTGACAAAGATACGCAGATTGTCGACTACCTTATCCTGACCGCTGAAGTCACCAAACTGTAGTGGTCGGAGGGCATTCTCGAAATCCCGTTCTTTTCCTGTAGGTTTATAATCACGTATATCGAATTGTTCTTCCATAATGATGCAAAAGTACAAATAAATCGTGTGAAGAACGATATAAAAAACTTTATCTTTGCAAGAACTACAACTAACTTTTTTACTTTAAAGCCTATGAACGAATTTAGCACCAATCATCTGGTATTTTTCTCACCGACTCATACTTCTGCTAAAATAGCACGTGCTATTGGCGAAGGAATTGGTATGGGAAGAAGAATTGAAACCGACCTGACACTCGATGAAAGTGACTCACCTATCGAAATAAACGATTCACTTACAGTCATTGCTGCACCTGTATATGGCGGACGTGTTGCTCCGGTTGCCTTACAACGCATCAAGCGCCTGAAAGGTAACAACTCCCCGGCAATCGTCGTAGTGGTATATGGTAACCGCGACTATGAAGATGCCCTGTTGGAACTGCGTGACACAATAGCATCATTGGGATTCACTCCTCTCTCGGCAGGAGCATTTATCGGAGAACACAGTTACAGCACAGCCGAAATGCCTGTTGCAGCCGGACGCCCCGATGCGACTGATTTACAAATAGCCCGCACATTCGGAGCCGACAGTTTGAAGAAACTGGAAAAAGCAATGCAGAATTCAGAAGCATTAAGCACACTGACCCCTTCTCTGCAAGCAGGATGCCGGTTAAAAGCTATGGGTGATAAATTGTCTATGCTGATTGGATCTTTTTTTATAAAAGGTACTTCTCCTTATAAACTGATACAGGCTTCCAAGCCATCAGCTCCAGTCTGCAATGAAGATTGCTTTGTTTGTGGAGAATGTATAGAGGTATGTCCTACCCATGCCATACGTATCAGCGACGACGGCAGCCATATCGAAACAGATGTAAACCGCTGTATACGCTGTTGTGCCTGTGTAAAAGAATGTCCTAACGGAGCCCGTATCTATAACACTCCGTTTACAGCTATTTTACACGAGAAATTCAGCACACCACGTCAGCCTGAACTTTTTCTATAAAAAAGAAGCGGATACCATTTTTAAGAGAGATTAAAAACAATGGTATCCGCTATAAATTTCTCTTACCGAACCTCACGGTCAAGCAGGCGTTACATCTCATTTATGGGAATGCGGCCCAAAGAGAATAAGAAAGGGAAAATTTATATTTCTTCAAAATTCATTTTACACATCAATCATTCCATTACATGGTGCGGCAATTCACCCGAACCAGTACGAGTCGAATTCGATATTTCACGATTCTTAGGACCGGGAACAAATGCTCCTTTTTCCAGTATATATCGTACTCTTTCCCGCTGATTCGCAGTGAAAGTGTTCGAATAAGACACAGCATAATCCATAATATTTGTCGACTTATATTCTGTTCCCCGCACACAGTCTTCACGCATGATCAGCACATCCAGATGTTCAAGAAGACCTGCAGCCCCAATTGAGTTTACCAGGTTATTATAAGCCGTCTTATTATAAGTAGGAGTATCTTCACACAAATCACTGTCTATGCACTCTGTTCCTGTTTCATTTTCAGAAAATACATGACGCAATCCCAGATAGTGCCCCAGTTCATGAGCAATAGTAACAGCTACATAATTTGCATTTCCATCCGGAGTTTCAGGAGTCAGCGGACAGTTATCTTCATAAATATACCGGTTATTTATAGAAACACACCGTGGAGATACCAGCTGATCTTGAGTAGGTACTCCACCCGTCCACTGTTCACATCCTTCCAAATAATCAGGAGCCACAGTATAAGGAAATTCAGAGATACCCAAAATCCCTGCATCGCTGAAATTATACAGCATGATATTAATATACCGGTCCGGATCCCATATTAAATCTAAATAACGTTTTTCTTTATAGCTGTTCATAAAAGCCTGGCAGTCAATAGTAGATGTAGTCCACATGACACGGTTTACACCCGGTTCTTCCAAGGTATTGCCTTCCGGATCTTCCGTAGCCATAACAAACTCCAAACCTAAGTCTTCTCCACAGTTGCGGTAAAGTTCATTGACTTTATCTAATAACTTCTGTAAATGCCCTTCTTCCACATATTGGTTTTTATCCGACTTATTTACATAAAGAACCTGAAATACAACAGGCAATTTATAATGATGATTCTCACTAAAGACTTCCGCCAACTGTGAAACATGTATTTCTTCTTTCAGTACACCATCTGTAGAAACTATCTCCAAAACGGCAGAACGACTCTCTCCTGTCAGGTTTTCGCCAACTTGTACTTCAACGGAAGCATTGCCTGTCCACGTATTCTCAGAAGGAACTGCGCACCATGACTTTTCCGACACAACCTTCCATTCTACATTACTCTCCACCTTCAGAGTCAATGTAGCGGCAGCGGAAGAAATATTCTCACAGGAGATTGTTTCTACCACCCGAAGATAAGGTTCTGCAACCTCCGGCTGCTCATCGTCACTACATCCTGCCAAGAAAGGAAGCAGTACGACAAGCATCCAGAGTAAATAATATTTCTTATTCATACTCAAATGCAGTTTGACCATCCAACGGACAAGTTACAACATTATCTACCACGAAGCGACCAGAAGCATTTGGTACAGCGGTAAATACAACCAGACGGCAGTTAGACAAATCATGAACATTACTTACATCCATACGATATACATTCTGGCCTGCACCATCAGCATCCAACTGAATACGGTCACCATAAGCGACTGTTGAACTGGAAGCCCACAATACATTGTTATGTACTTCTGTAGAACTACCTCCTGTCTGTGCCGCTACGATACCATCTTCCAGCAACCATACAGCTACACGGCAGTTATCCACATTAGCCGATTTTACTTTTACATTTACCACTACAGAACTTCCAGCATTTTCTGAAGCTACTGAAATACCAGTTTTGCATCCATTGCTTGCTGCCTGATCTATTTTTGAAGCAAGGAACTCTGCTTCCTTTGCTGCATCTTTTCGATATTCCTGAGTCAAATTTGTAAAATCCACACTAAACGAAGGGAAACCTGGAACCCCCAAAAAACTAGTAACTTTATCACTAGCCTCACTTGTTAAATCATCGTCATTATGTGCTGCCACAAAAACAGCACGATTATCTGGATAGTTTTGTTGATAATACTCAATACCTCTTATTAAATAAGGACAAAATTGACACCATGTACCCGTATGCTGAACGGCAAGTACACGCTTCGCAAAACCAGTATTTTGCTCAGGCTTGCTGTCGGCAGGCAAAGAAGGAATATTCTTAAATGCTCTTACTGTAATATTCTCTGTTTTCACACCTTCATAATATGCATAAAACACATAGTCACCTTCAGTAGTAGTGCTGAAAGAAGTTTCTTTAAATGAAGAAGTATTGCCCGAAGGATCTTCCATATAAACCTTAGACTGTGAAGTGATGTCTGTTTCTCCTTTCATCACAGCTACGGTAACCGCATCTGTACCATTTGCTTCAATAACAGTCTTAGATATAGACAATGTCAAATCACCACTTACTGTTCCGGAGTCTTCTCCTCCATCATTTCCCGAACATGCAGTAACAGCCATTAAAAAACAAACCGCCAAGGTTTTAAAAATATATGCAGGTTTCATAAATATCTTTGTTTAATCGTTTATAAAATAATAGGTTTTCAATTTCAGGCTACAATCAGAAAGAAGAAGTCACTACCAGATTGGCTCCGGTATATGCCGGTGTGTAACGGCATACTCCTCCCGAGCATACATAACCAGCACGGTTTCTTCCATAGCTTAACTGTACACGGGTATTCTTACGTGTATAACTTACAGAAGCTGTATAGTAATGTACCTTTGTCGTACCATGATTATACATATCGCTTACACTGACACTCCAGCGTGGAGCCATGCTGAATTCCAGAAGAGCTGCCATCCAGTCTTTTTCATAATCAGTAGAGTAAAGATATTGCAGTTCTGCACGCAAAGCCATTTTGCTGTTGAACTTGTATGTATTGTCAACAACAAAAATATTCGAAGCATAAGTTTTGTCGTCCATTCCATGTGTAGGGCTCCACTCCTGAACAGATACCAATACAGCAGTTTTCCACTGCTTATTCCAACGGTGTTCTACATCAGCATTGATGTCACGCCATAACAAACGAGATTCTCCTGTAATATTTTTATCCGAATAAGCTGTCGAGAAATTTGCATGGAAATTCCAATAACGAGAACGGTTTGAAGCTGGGCGCAAAGAGTAATAAACATCAAACTGTCCGGCAGTTTCACCCTCTGCATTTACCTGATACGGCTCAAGATTGGCAAGCATATACGTGTACTGACGTGTTAGCGCAGGCAAATAGTTTAATGTATTTCCCGCTCCCTGTCCCTGTAAGGTAAGCATGGTATTCATATGCTCCAGACGACGGAAAGTACCCAAGGCAGAGAAATTACCTGTAGCATATCCTACTTCTGCAAGAATGGCATTACCATCCACTTCGGTTGCAGATGAAATCTCCGGTAAGTCTTTCGTTTTTGTTACATATTCAGCGCGGACATCCAGACCATTCCAGTTAAAATTACCACCAACAGCATACATATCCAGATTGTTTGTTGTCAATCTGTCTACATAATCTGCATTATCTTTCAAGTTCTCATAACGATTTACATAGCTACCTTCCAATTGCAAAGATGCACTTTTCCAACCGGCAATATCAGATAAAGATAAAGTAAGGTCTGCTCCACGCACTGCCGATTCAGCATAATCCAAATATAAACGTGGTCTTCCATACATACCTTTCAGTGACAGGTAGTTCTTATAACTGTAGTGTCCCCATACACCTTCTATCGAATTATTAAATCCCAAGGTACGGTCTTCATAACTGCGGAAAACAAGCCCACTTCCATACTGGTCAAAGATATCTCCTACACGAAATCCAAAATCTCCATCTTCCCAAGCAACATATTTTGAACCAAGAATCGTACGGCGTCCATTTCCATAAGTACCGTAGTCATATCCTTGTAATGCCGGCAAAAAACCCTCCAACTGAATGCCTGCAGAAAATTTACCACGTGTATAGTCCAGTTTCAAATAATTGTTCGAACCGAAATGATCGTCAGGATTAGCTGCAGCCGCTCCCAGTTCACTATCATCTACATAATAAATACTGTTCGACTCCAGACTTCCAGTAAGTGTTCCTTTATCACGAGTCTGAGCATGAAGAACGGTTGTTGCTCCAACAGCCGCCATGCATAATATCATCATTTTCTGTTTCATCGTGCCGGATTATTTTTGTTGTAATTCTTTCAGTTTCTCAAACAACTCCAATTCACTGCCTGGAGTGTAACCGGTATGTGAATATACGATATTCCCCTGACCGTCTACAATAAATGTATGCGGAGTAAAGGTTACATTCATTGCACGCTTCAAATCCTGGTTTTTATCGAATACGCAAATAAAGTCCCATCCAGAACCCGAAGCCATAGAGCGCGCACGAGTAGAAAAACGGCTATCATCTATCGATACAGCAACAACTTCAAAATCTACTTCTTCCTGCCATTCTTCCAACTGATCGTTTATAGCATTCAGCTCCATCAGACAAGGTTTACAGGTTATTCCCCAGAATGACATAATAAACGGCTTACCATTCACTAATGAAGATATTTCAACAAGCTTTCCATCTGCATCTTCTACTTTCACATTCGAAAGTTTTCCTTGTGCTGCCACTTGCAGGCAACCGCATACCAGGCAAAACACTAATAACAGTTTTCGTAACATAGTAAATTTCCCCTTTTATTTTTTAGAATTAATACCCAAAAATATTCCGTTCGGAAAGGCTCAGTCAGGCAACAGTCTGTTCTTATGAAAAGAGCCGTTCCAAACGGAATCATCATTTATCTTAAAACGAACATTCGCAATTATCTGCTATACAATCTTATTTCTGTATTTTCTTAATGAAACTACTCTTTGAACAATCTATTGTAACAGACTCACGTTTCAACTTGCGTGCAACATCTGCCGACGGCAAGAATGTCTTAGGCATATTCTTGATTGTTGTAGTCTGATAAGCTGCCCATGGAGTTGTAAGCATATTCTTCGTAGTCGTCTTCAAAGATGTTACAGATGACTTCAAAGTTTTCATGGCAGAAGCATTATTGCGTGTTAAAACAATATCACCAGAACCGTAGTAAGTATTATAAATAGTATTATTATACATACCTGCAAAGAAAGGAGTCAATGTCATTCCATTATATTCATAAGCCTGTATGGTAAGTCCGTTTCCATCCTCATCAACTTTTACAGGGAAATCTGTATGATAAGCACTAGAACCATCATAACCCATAATATAGTAAGTAAACGGTGTATTCCAATCACTCAAAGGAGGCACGGCATACAGATTTGCGCTCAAAATCACAGCATACAGAGTCTGTCCGTTTTCTTCTACAGGAATTACTTCGAGGAAGATCTTAGGTCCATAGTCGAAGAACAAATCATCAGCATCAACAGCAGAATAGCTGATATTGTTAAACAAATCCCATGGGCTAGCATATTTGTGCGGGAATTCACCTTTAAAGCGTCCTACTATACGATTCTTCATTTTATAAAAATCAATTTGCTTCTCACGCGCCTGGATATAGTTTGCTTTTTCTTCTTCAATATAAAGCTTAGCTTCTTCTTCAGTCATGTTCTTCATTGTCATGATTGTCTTGACAAGCTTATCATAGTCAGCATATTCACCAGCTTCTTCCGGTTCTCTAGAGAACTCAACAGGGAATGTAATTGTTTCAGTTTCTCCATTAGAACCCTGACGGTTGAATGTAGCATTCCATGTTCCACACAAATTATCCATGATAGCCTGTCCGTCTGCATCAACCGGAGTTCCGAAATCCGCTACTGCCGTAGCTTTTGCCATATAAGGTTCTGACAAATCCTCGTCCTCATTATAAGCCTGTACAACCAGCATATTTTCTTCTTCCGCATATGAGTTGAAATACATCTTATAACCTTCAGAACTATTTATAGCCTGTATTACGTCTGCATCTGTAACATCTAAACCATAGTTTGTCACATAGAATTTCTCATCCATACCATATTCAGGGCGAAGTGACGCATTCCATTCTGCCATAGAGTTTTCTACATAACGGATACCTCTACAGTCACCATTAGGAGCTTTGATTGTATAGCTGACTTTATAAGGCTGATCAGGTTCTACATTGCCAACAACGGTCAATTCTACATCTGGCTTAGTAGACTCAACAATTTCATACACTTCTTCCTGGAAGCTCTGTTTAGAATAATCATCAGCAAAGTTACAAGTAATGAACAAATGATACTTCTTACCGATACTCATTCCGGTATATTCTATTTCCTGCGGCTCTACAAGCGGTGTACTTTCATTAAACACCAATGCAGGAACACCTTGTTCACCCACATATTTTTTCATCAATTCATAATCATCTTCCGAAGTCATATATACTCCATAGCTCAGTGCACCATCCGGAGGGGTAATAGCCACTTTCAGTTTAGTTTCGTTCTTCTTCAAGACAGTTACGGTAGCCTTTTTATCTACTTGGTCAGCACTTTGAGCATAAACCATCTGTTTGGCATACATTCCATTGAAAGTAACACCTTCATCTGACCATTCTTCTGTATAGTCGCCAACAGTCGGAGCCAGCGCCTGACTCATCAACATGCCACCGCCATAGTCTACTTCATAGTCCAAATTACCTTCTTCATCAGATTCACCAACAAGGATAACATAAGCTGTACCCTGAGTAACCTGCCATTCTCCCCACATCGGATCATCCGGATCAATCTGAACACCACTGGTTATAGTGATGTCCTGAGGACCACAAGAAACGCCAACAGACGGATTTCTCAAAAAGTCCACATCACTCTGCATAAACTGATCTTTCATTGAATTATAGTTCAATGCATCGGTAAAAGACCATTTATAATACACACCTTCAGGCATTTCGATATGGAATTTTATTTCATCACGAGTAGCCGAGATAATAGTAATACGTCTTGAATATTCCGGAGTTGTAAATTCAAATCCTTTTACCTGATATTCGGTTCCCACTTTAAAGGCAAAAATTGCCGTATACTTTGTATTTCCATTCAGGCCATATAAGTAAGCAGTATTCTTACCATCCTGAGCTGTAAATATGCCGTTACCATTTTCTTTTTCAGCATTGGCAAACATAATCTCTCCATCAGGGAAGTCAGATTCGGAAACACTTCCTTCTTCTACTTGATAAGTATAAGTTTCTACCCCTTTCAAATTCAAGGAAATAGTAGCCGAAGTCGCATAAATGGCACTACCCTCATCTCCTTTCTCACTCTCAATCTCAATAGTTACTTCTGAGCCTGGACCTTCTCCCGGAGTCACCTCATTATTGTCATCGCTACATCCTCCTAACACCAAAAGGAATAACATCGATGCACAAAAGGCCGAAAATTTAAATTTCTTCATAAAAAAGAATTTTAATTAATTAATATAAATCAAAAACACTCTCTCTACAGAATCTTATTCTTATATAATAAGCCTTCTTTTTACTAACTAATTGTTGTTAATCAAGATGCAAAAATAACCAAGAGATTGGAAAAATAAAATAAATTATGAAAAAAGTACGAAATATCATTGCACAATCAAACATTATAATAAGAGGTGACATATTATTAATTATACACACACAAAGAAGATAAAACATATCGTTTTGATACAATAAATAAACATATAATCAAAAAAACGTCACATCAAAACTTTACAAAATTTGTTAAATACCAAGATAGAGTATCATTTTACTTTTTTAATAAAATCATCTTAAATCTTTTAAGAGTTTAAAGTATTTACAAAAAGCTATAGTGTTAAAAAACACTAACTGAATTGTTATACAATATTTATAAACACATATTCTACAAACATTCGTAGAAGAATTCTGTTTTTATCTTTACTTTTGTCTTATACAAACGGCAGATTTTACAACATGGAAAAAGAGAAACGAATACTAGTAGGAATGAGTGGAGGAATTGACAGTTCCGCTACCTGCATTATGCTACAAGAACAAGGTTATGAAGTTGTAGGTGTGACTATGAGAACCTGGGATATACCTTCTCACTTTTCAACTCCGGAACAAGAGCAACCCGACGAAATATTAGACGCAAAGGCTCTAGCCGAACGTCTGGGTATAGAACATCATGTTGCCGATGTCCGCGAGGAATTCCGCAATGTCATCGTACAATATTTTATCGACGAATACATGAAGGGACGCACTCCCAATCCTTGCGTCATGTGTAACCCGCTGTTTAAGGAACGCATCTTATGCGAATGGGCCGACCGTACCGGCTGTGCACAGATTGCCACAGGACATTACTGCCGACTGGAAGACAGAAAGGAGCACCGATATATAGTAACCGGTGATGATCCGACAAAAGACCAGTCATATTTTCTATGGAAACTCCCACAAGAGATATTGAAACGTATGGTGTTCCCATTAGGAGGAATGACCAAAACCGAGGTAAGGGCTTACCTCGCAGAAAAAGGCTTTGAAGCCAAAGCCAAAGGAGGAGAAAGCATGGAAGTCTGTTTCATCGATAAAGATTACCGGGACTTTTTGAGAGAACACTGTCCGGATATCGACGAACGAATCGGAACAGGATGGTTTGTCGACAGCAAAGGACTGAAGTTAGGTCAGCACAAAGGTTTCGCCTATTATACTATCGGACAGCGCAAAGGACTGGAAATCGCACTCGGACGTCCGGCGTATGTTCTGAAAATCAACCCTGCCAAAAACACAGTCATGCTGGGAGATGCCGAACAGCTGAAAGCCGAGTATATGCTTGTAGAAGATATAAATGTAATAGATTTACAGGAATTGCTGGAATGCCCCGACCTGTCCGTACGAATCCGCTACCGCAGTCGCCCTATTCCTTGTCAGGTTATCTTACTGGATGAAGGACACCTCCTTGTAAAATTCAAAGCTGAAGCTTCAGCCATCACTCCAGGACAGTCGGCTGTTTTCTATGATAAAGGCCGTGTATTAGGTGGAGGATTTATCGCTTTCCAACAAGGCATAAAGAAACTGATAGCCGAAAATGAAGAAAGAAAGCATGTTTTGTCAAGTACGTGAAGGCACACGAAAAATATGCCGAGAAATCAGGAAAAACTTCTCGACATATTTTTAAAATTTGTACAAAAAATCAAGTACTTTACATGAAGTTTTTGAGAGACTTCAGCATTAGCGGTAAGACTCCGCAAATTCCTTTGATACAGAATTACTTACACTCTTACACACGTCTGCACTGAAATCCATTCCGCAGCGGATGATTGCATCCCAATCCGCTTCCGTCAGTTCGGCAAGATCAGCCCGACGGACACGATATTTCAGCAACCCGTATACCACACCCGCATTAAAATTATCGCCAGCTCCAATGGTACTTACCGCTTTCAGCGGAGTCACCGGATAATCCTTACATACATGTTTCGTACGCAAACGGACATCACCATCGGCATCGGTACAGATAAAGTTCGGGCAGTAGAATCCTACATGATTACTGTACACTTTGTCAGCATCCGGCTGACGGAACATATTCTGAAAATCTTCTGTCGAACCCCTTAAGATATCGGCATACTCAAAGTTCTCTATAATAGTAGGCATCAACTTAATAGCCTCATTAGCATGCGTACTGCGGAAGTTGACGTCATAATATATGATTGCGCCTGCATCATGAGCACGGTCAAGCAACTCTTTTACTTTATCACGCAACACAGGAGTAATAGCAAAATAAGAACCGATCATGATAATATCATCACTCGATATTTCAGGCATATTTACTTCCAGCCTCTGGCGAGGATAGTCTTTATAGAAAATATACTCGGCATCATTCCGTTCGTTCAGAAAAGCCAGCGACACCGGCGACTTCCCCTCCGGAAAGACATTCACATTTGCCGTATCAACTCCGTTTTCGCGCATGTTTGCCAGAATCATCTCTCCCACACGGTCGTTTCCCGTTTCACTGATAAAGGTAACATTCTGTCCCATTCTTCCCAGTGAAATTACAGCGTTATAAACAGAGCCGCCCGGGACAGCCGCCTGTGGCTGTCCGTCGCGGAACAGAATATCAAGAATCGTTTCCCCTATACCGATAACCTTTCTCATAAGCAAAAATCTGTTTATTTACTCAACGCACGGGAACGCTCGCCCAGATAACCTCCATGATGACGCTTGCTATATTCTTCAATAGTAAATCCTGTCTGCTTCATAGTTTCTACCACCAGTATATCTCCGATAACAGTCATGATGGTAGTAGAAGTAGTAGGAGTCATACCCAACGGACAAACCTCGTCCGGGTGTCCGGTAGCAAGACAGATATCCGCAGCTTCAGCAAGCGGACTTTCCGGATTTCCGGTAATGACAATCTTCTTCAACGACGGATTCAAACGATCAGCCAAATCGGTCAGTTCCACGATTTCACGCGTTTTACCCGAATTGGATATAAGAAGCAGCAAGTCATTTTCCTGCAAAATTCCCAAATCGCCATGTTGAGCTTCACTGGGGTGAAGAAAAACAGCAGGAATACCCGTAGAACAAAAAGTAGTAGCAATGTTCATGGCAATCTGTCCGGCCTTTCCCATTCCACTGGTTACCAGCTTTCCTTTTTTGCGGTGTACTTGTTCTACAATCAGCTCAACGGCCTTCTCGTATGCATCCGTTACGGGAATATTCAATACAGCCTGTGCTTCACGCTGCAACAGTTCGTGAATAGATGAAATCATATTATGATGAGTTTAGTAAATTAATATTCGAGTAATTGTTTCAGCTCATCGAAAGTGTTGGCCACAGTGAAATAATTTTTCAGCGGGCGATGAGCGAAGTGTTGTGTTTCCAGTCCGGCAAGAAATTCAAGAATCCCATTCCAGAAACCATTAACATTATAAAATATCACTTTCTTTTCGTGATAACCTATTGTGGCGGCAGCCATGACATGAAATATTTCATCGAGCGTTCCCACTCCACCAGGCAACGCAACAGCCACATCTGCTTCTTGCAGCATGATATCCTTACGGTCACTCAGATTGACAGCACGAAACGTCACATCAAGCAAATCGCTGACAGCCCCCCTTTCTTCCAGCTTGGTAGGAACAACTCCCATTATCATAGCTCCATTTTCTTTTGCAGAGCGGGCAACAGCCTCCATAAGTCCTGTATTCGAACCTCCATAAATGAGCCACTTTCCGGTTTTACCAATCCATGCACCCAGTTCGGAAGCTTTTTCGGCATAGATCGGATCGATGTGATCGGAAGCCGAACAGAATATTGCAATTTTATTCATAATACCTTAATTTATATAATACCGCAAACGGCCAGGAACAGCCAGTGCAGTCTGTAGCGAAGAAAATCAATATACCTGCAAATATCTGTATTTTTTCAGTTACGACAATAAGTATTATTGTATTTTTGCAACGAAAATCCATGCAAAGAAGAAAACTCATGCCATACAATACTTTTATTTTGCCAAACGGACTGCGTATTATCCACGCTCCCAGCCCTACCAATGTAACATATTGCGGATTTGCCGTCGATGCCGGAACGCGTGATGAATTTACCAACGAACAAGGGATGGCTCATTTTGTAGAACACCTTATATTTAAAGGAACCCGCAAACGCCGTGCATGGCATATCCTGAATCGCATGGAAAATGTAGGAGGCGATTTGAATGCTTATACTAATAAGGAGGAAACAGTTATATACAGTGCCTTCCTGAAAGAACATTTTTCCCGTGCCGTGGAATTGCTGACAGACATTGTTTTCAACAGTATCTTTCCCGAGCAGGAAATAACCAAGGAAGTAGAAGTCATTATCGATGAAATACAAAGTTACGAAGACAGTCCCGCAGAACTGATATTCGATGATTTTGAAGAACTGATATTTCCCAACCATCCGTTGGGACGAAACATACTAGGCAAGCCGGAACAGCTCCGCCAGTTCGGAAGCCAGGATGCACTTTACTTTACTGGAAGATATTACAAGCCTGCCAACATGGTATTCTTTGTTCAGGGAGATATCGATTTCAAACGGGTAGTTCGCACCATAGAAAAAGCTACGGCAGACATTCCTTTTTCAAACGTAGACAATTACCAACGTCAGGCGCCACATGCCTACCTGCCCAAGCAACTCACCCTACACAAAGACACTCATCAGGCACACGTAATGATTGGTGGACGTGGATACAATGCCTACGATGAACGACGAACAGGCCTTTATCTACTTAACAATATCCTAGGAGGACCCGGAATGAACAGCCGGCTGAACGTTTCACTGCGTGAAAAGCGCGGGCTTGTATACAATGTAGAATCGAACCTCACAGCTTACACTGACACCGGAACATTCTGCATTTACTTTGGTTGTGATCAGGAGGATGCCGATTACTGTACCGAACTCGTACATAAAGAACTTAAAAAGTTATGCGACCGTCCGCTTACAACCACACAACTACACGCTGCAAAAAAACAAATCATCGGACAAATCGGAGTAGCAAGTGACAACTTTGAAAACAATGCACTCGATATGGCAAAATGCTTCCTACACTATAAGCGTTACGAAGAAAAAGAAGAAGTCTTTCATCGCATAGAAGCATTGACTGCACAACAACTGCAAGACATAGCAAACGAGATGTTTTCCGAGAATTATTTGTCAATATTAGTATATAAATGAAATATCCGCCTAAATATTTTTGTCTAATCATAAAATCAAAGCCAAAAATCAAACAAATATTATATTTTGACAAATAAAAATTTTGTCAATCATACATATTTCATAAATTAGTCCCCGTAAGAGATAATAGATTATATCTATATATAAAAGTTATGGGGAACAACATTTTAATACTTGAAATCACATCAGGAATATGCTGTATACTGACAGCTATATTCTTACACTACTCAGCTATACCCAAAAGCAGCAATAAAAAGAATTATCAAAAAGGGTACACGGTAGTAAAAATAGCATCTTTAATGCTAGGTATATCAGCACTATTGTTTGCCTACTTTGGAAATGTTATAGATACATATGATAAAAGAAGCTTTATACAGATAATACTTCCAGTAGAAACCCTATTGGTTTTCTGGGTATTTGTATACCCTTTGTACGATAAAAACAAACTAAAGAATTTCCTTAAGTATCAGGTATTTTACACGACAGTATTATGCACAGCAAACATCATCTACCTGTTTGTTGCAAAGGGGATATCTGGAGAATGGTTTTATTATCTGCTGGTGTCATGTTATGTCATACAATTTGCCTTTTACACAATAATATTTATCCATATATCGAAAATCTGGCTAAGGAAGAAAAGCACAGAGTCAAGCAACTTTAAAAAATATCCTTTCCGTATATGGATGGCAGCATTTATCATAGGTGTAATGGGTATAGTAGCAGAAGTTTACCCAAACGAAATCTACTTACAAATATTTACATTATGCTATACGGTATTTTTCATTTCGCTCGGCATACAGTATCACAACTATAGCATTATAGCTCCAGTTGAAACAGTAAGTCAAGAAGTTACAATAGCTCCGGAAGAAACGAACAGCAAGCCTGAAACACCTAAGCCCGAGGAAAAACGTCATGGACAGGGAAGCGATATTATTAAAGAAAAAATTACAATATGGGTACAGCATAAAGGGTATCTGCAATTGGGCGTCACCATACAAGATTTAAGCCGTGAAATCGGTATAAACCGTACATATTTGTCAAATTACATAAACGAAACATACCAGAGCAACTTCAACGGATGGCTAAACGACCTCCGCATTGAAGAAGCAAAGCAAAAGATCATATCATCTCCTGAAATAAACTTGAGCGACCTTGCCGAAATGGTAGGCTTTGCAGACCAGGCACATTTCAGCAAGCAGTTCAAACAGAAAGAAGGGATTCCTCCTTCCGTTTGGAAGAAAGAACATCGTGCCAAAAGTGAAAAAGACTAATATTTTACACTTTTGTCGAAAAATACACAATTATATACAAATAGACAAGCAGACACGTAGTATTTAGGCCTAGATTTGCACAATCAAATAAAAAGCGATAAATAAAAGTAAAGAACATTATCAATTATCATTCATTAATTAATTAAAAGTATAAAGAAAAAATTCTATGGAGCCCTTCTGTTAGGAAGTGTACTTCTTGCAGGGGGTATGGTATCTTGCTCTGATTACGATGATGACATTAACAGTTTGAACGACCGCGTTACTGCTGTTGAACAAACAGTTAAAGAGCTTCAAGAAAAAATCAATGCAGGAGCTGTAATTACTGATGTACAGACTACAGAAGATGGAGTTAAAGTTACTTTAAGTGACGGCAACTCATTCACATTGCAAAATGGTAAGGATGGAGCTGCTGGTTCTGTAGTAAGTATTGGTGATAACGGTAACTGGTTTATTGATGGAGTAGACACAGGTAAACCATCAAGAGGAGAAAAAGGTGAACAGGGTGAGCCGGGAGAACCAGGACAACCTGGAGGTGACGGAACTACAGCTCCTAGTAAATATTACATACCAAATGAGGATGGTTACTGGTATGTAGTAAATGTTGCTGCTGATGGAACTGAAAGCGCTCCTGAAAAAACTGATGTTAAATGGGCTCCAGAAGGCATGATGACAGCTGTATGGGATACAGAAAACGAAGCTTTGTTGGTTTATGGAGTTAAAGACCATAACGGAGTTCTGAAAATTAACTTAGGTACAGCTTTGAAAGGTTTGGTATTTACTCCATCATTATATTTGGATGGTGTAGAAGGAACCCGTTATCCTTACATTAGTGGTAATTATAAATCAGCTAATGGTACTGCAGAAGGACAATCTTCAACAGGTGCATCTTATAAGATTCCAGCAAAAAATACATGGGAAGATATCGTTGCATCAGTTTATAATATCGGTGCCAACGATACTGTTGTTTACCACATGAATCCAGCTAGTGCACAAGTTAAAGGAGCTGACTTTAGATTCCTTTACAACAATCCTGAAATGATTACTACACGTGGTGGTGAAGGAGTTGTTGTTAACTATAACAACTATAGCGAAAAGACAGCAAATGGTGATTTGAAAGTAGGTTATCAAATCACTAATCCTGAATTGTTAGAAGGTGCAGGTATTGGAGATCCACGTACACCAGGAAATGATAAGATTTCTGTAATGGCATTGGAAGTTGAATTGGGTAATGATACAACTATCACATCCGATTACGCTGCTATCGTTCCTGCTGTAAGAACTTTGAAGGCAATTGCATTCAAAGAAAAGAAAACTACAATGCCTGATCAGTATGACTTGTATAATACAGGTAAGTCAGCTGTAGAAAATGAAGGTAACGTTGCAGTACAATACAACGACGGTTCTGTTAATTTAAGTGAATTACTGAACATCCACTATACACAAGCAGATTGGGGACCAGCTTCTGACTATGCAGATCATGAAGTAATGTCTTACGAACGTGCTAAACAATTCGGTTTGCATTTTGAATATGAAATGTTGGAATATACAACAGGAACAAACAATACCGAAGAGCATAAGTATGGTAAAGTAGATAAGTTAACAGGTGAATTTACTCCTTGCTATGTTAATGACAAAGGTGAATCTGTAGCTTGTCCAAATGATCCAACTTCTACAACAGGTATTTCTGCTGTAGGTCGTGAACCGGTTGTTATCGTTAAATTGGTTAACGAAAATGGTGATGTTGTTTTGGCAGGATACATCAAGATTGACATTGTTAAGGAAATCAGCACTAAAGAAATCACTGTAAAAGACTTTATTAAGCCTTATGTATGCGATGGTTTCGTATGTGGTATCAAGTGGGATGACATGTCTGGTAAGATTATCGAAGAACTTGGTATGACTAAGGATGACTTCGTTAAGACTTATTTCTTGAAAGAAGATGAAACATACATAAAAGAAAACAACAAATTTGTTTTGGTTCAGAACAACAAGTTTGGTGTAATGACTCTTGGTAAAGAGTGGCCGAATGTATCAACTGTTAATGAAATTATCAAATGGAATGCAAACTTCGACCAAATGGATGCTGTTTACAATGAAACTGGACATACAGTTACATTATATGCTTGCTTCCAGTCAAGAGTAGACAAAGACAACAATTTGGTATACATTGGTTTGACTACTACTGTTCTTGACAAGCCAGAAGTAACATTCGGTGAAAAGATCAAAGAATATTGGTATCCAGGTGATCAGGCAGAAGTTGCTAAGAGAGATACAGTTCGTATGAACGTTCCACGTCCAACTTCAGAAGGTATTACAAATAGAGATGTATTTGAATATGCTAAAGATTTGGATGATAACTTCAAAGGTAACAAAGTTGTAATGACTCCGACTAGCGCTGAACAAAATGCAGCATATGATTTGGCTAAATTGGGAACTAATTATCATTACCAATTTGCAGCTGAACAGCCGAAGATTGGTCAGTATCAGTTATCTCGTCATGCTACTGATCCTACAAGATTGGTAATGGGTGGTGCTATCATTGCTCAGATTGCTCCTAACGGAACATTGGTTTATACTCATGACAAATTCGCAGAAGAAATTCTGAATATGTATGATCACAACACTCCACTTTGCTATGCAAATGTTGAAATTGTAGCTACATATGATGATTGTGAATTGGCTTTGGGTAAAGATGCATTTAAAGTACGTTTCTTACGTCCGGTAGATATTTTACCTGGTGACAATGCTAAATTCGTTGATGCACAAGCTAACGGTTCAAGCATATACTTAGGTGACTTATTCAAATTACAAGATTGGCGTGATAAGATGTTGATTAGTGGAACTAGCGGAAAATATGCTAGCGTAAGCGAAAATGGATGTAATTTGTTCAAATATTATTGGTTTGAAAACATCAAGATTGATCTTGAAAATGCTCAATGTAATTTGACAGGTACATGGGAATATGTTAAGAATGTTACAAATAAATTACAATTATATGTTGATAATTATGCACCTAATGCATCAGTAACATTACCGATAAACCAGCTTGCTCAAGATCCAGCTGATATTCTGAATACAACCAAAATTACATACAAGAATAATGAAGGTAACGTTCAGAAATTCAAATTGAGAATCCCTGTAGAAATCAAATATTCTTGGGGTACACTGAAAGGAACAATCGAAGTGCCTGTTGATTCAACTATCGCTAATGATTAATCTTTCAATATTATAAAATAAGAAAAGGTGTGCCTTATGGTACACCTTTTTTTAAATCGTTAAAGTATGAAGAATTTGATAAAATCTTTCTTATATATAACCTTTGCTATATGTTGCATCACCTCATGCAATAATAACCAAAAGGAGCAACAAAAAGAACAAAGGATTAAATCATGGGGAGAAGCAAAAACAGAATTCATATCTACTCTCACCGCATCTGATACAACAAATGTAAAGCAGATGGCACTAAAATGCATGGATTTACTAAAAGCAGATAGTATAGACCAAGCATTAGATATGCTATATACGGTTCAAGAAAATAAATTACGCAAATTAACTGAGGAAGAAAAAGGACAATTAAGTAAACGCTTTAAGATTTTCCCTGTAATAGATTATAAATTTGAAAGTCTCACATTTTCAACTCAAGGAAATAATGATGTCAAATTTACTTCTTATTTTGCCAAATCTGAGAATGTCCAAGACTCTCCCAAAACTATAAAACTGATGTTCAATCCTATAAAAATAGAAAACCAATGGTATCTAAGTATGAAAAATATAGGACAGAGCAGCCAGGACATAGTAAATCATCCAACAGATAATTCTGTAGCTCCTGCTGAAATAACATTCTAAGGATCAACCCTCTAAAAAATAAGCTTATGAAACTAAGAAGAAACCTCACAGTTGTTATGCTCGGAATAGGTATAACCTCTGCATTAGCACAGGCAAACAACTCAAGTCTGCAAATCAAGGAAGAAGGAAAAACAGAGTTTGTTCCTCATTGGTTCATGCAAGTACAAGCCGGTGCAGCACACACACGTGGTGAAGCGAAATTCGGAGACTTGATTTCTCCAGCAGCTGCTATCTACGGCGGCTATCAGTTTACACCGCTCTGGGGACTGCGTGCCGGAATAAGCGGCTGGCAGGCTAAAGGAGGATGGGCTGCCGACGGACAACTTTACAAGTATAACTACTTGCAGGGTAATGTAGATGCTACACTGGATTTGGGCAACTTGTTCTGCCGCTATAATCCAGACCGTTTCTTCAATGCATACTTGTTTGCAGGTGTGGGCCTGAATGGTGGCTTCAACAATGATGAAGCTGTAGCATTGGCTAACAAAGGCTATGATCTGCGCTACTTATGGACAGATAATAAGATCAGCCCGGTAGGTAGATTCGGATTGGGTACAAATCTGCGACTGACTTCAAATCTGTTCTTCAATATCGAAGTAAACGCTAATGTTTTGTCGGATAAATTCAATTCAAAGAAGGCTGGCAATGTAGACTGGCAGTTTAATGCACTTGCCGGATTTACTATCAAGTTTGGAAAAACTTCACGCAAAACAGAACCTGTTTACTATGAACCAACTCCTCAACCAACACCCGTTGTAAAAGAAGAACCGAAACCGGTACAGCAGCCTGCTCCGGTAAAACAGGAAAAGGTAACTATGACAGAAAATGTCTTCTTCGCGCTTAATTCTTCTGCTATCCGCAGCGGAGAAAAACAGAAGATTGAAAAGCTGGCAGAATTTATGAAGAACCATGCTGAATGTAAAGTTACTATCTGTGGATATGCAGACAAGCAGACTGGTAATGCAGATATCAACATGCGCCTTTCTAAGAAACGTGCTGAAAATGTAGCTACCCAACTGAAAGAAATGGGTATCGACAGCCAGCGTATCACTGTAGATTACAAAGGTGATACCGTACAGCCATTTAGCACACCGGAAGAAAACCGTGTAAGTATCTGTATAGCTGAATAACAGAACCCTTTAATTCTTCATAACATGTAAGGAACGTCACTCTCCTATTCCCTAGGGAGAAGATGACGTTCCTTTTTTAGTTTTTGTACACGATGATGCTTTCCGAATGATGAATAAATCACTATCTTTGCGCAAACTGATAAATGTCGGGAAATACAAAACCATATATACACATGAAAATAGAAGATAAACTGACTGCCTCCGTCATCAACGGGGTAAAAGAATTGTACGGTGCAGAAGTGCCTGCCAAAATGGTACAATTACAGAAAACCAAGAAGGAGTTTGAAGGTCATCTTACGCTTGTGGTTTTCCCTTTTCTGAAAATGTCGAAGAAGGGACCGGAGCAAACAGCACAGGAGATCGGTGAATATCTGAAACAGAACGAACCGGCTATCGCAAATTATAATGTAATCAAAGGATTCCTGAACCTGACTATCGCATCGGATGTATGGATTGAACTGCTGAACCGCATTCACGCTGATGCTCAATGGGGTATCCAGAAAGCTACGGAAGATGCTCCGCTGGTAATGATAGAATATTCATCACCGAATACAAACAAGCCGCTGCATCTGGGACATGTCCGCAATAACTTGCTGGGGAACGCACTTGCCAATGTAATGGCTGCCAACGGAAACAAGGTCGTAAAGACAAATATCGTAAACGACCGTGGTATCCATATCTGTAAGTCAATGCTTGCATGGCTGAAATATGGTAACGGAGAAACTCCTGAATCATCAGGCAAGAAGGGTGACCACTTGATTGGTGATTATTATGTGGCTTTCGACAAACACTACAAGGCTGAAGTAGCTGAGTTGATGGAAAAAGGCTTGAGCAAGGAAGAAGCAGAAGCTCAATCACCACTGATGCAGGAAGCTCGTGAAATGTTGCGTAAATGGGAGGCAAATGATCCTGAAATCCGCGCTTTGTGGAAGAAAATGAATGACTGGGTATATGCCGGATTCGACGAAACATACAAGATGATGGGTGTCAGCTTCGATAAGATATACTACGAATCTGAAACATATCTGGAAGGTAAGGAAAAAGTGCTGGAAGGACTGGAAAAAGGTTTCTTCTATCGCAAGGAGGACGGTTCTGTATGGGCTGATCTGACTGCAGAAGGTCTTGACCACAAGCTGTTGCTGCGTGCCGACGGTACTTCTGTCTATATGACTCAGGATATTGGTACTGCGAAGCTTCGCTTCCAGGATTTCCCGATCAACAAAATGATTTATGTAGTAGGAAACGAACAGAATTATCACTTCCAGGTGCTTTCTATTCTGCTCGATAAGCTGGGATTTGAATGGGGTAAGGATCTGGTTCACTTCTCTTACGGTATGGTGGAACTGCCGGAAGGTAAGATGAAGAGCCGTGAAGGTACGGTAGTAGATGCAGACGACCTGATGGAAGCAATGATAGAAACAGCGAAAGAAACCAGCAGTGAACTGGGTAAGCTGGATGGCCTGACTAAGGAAGAAGCTGATGATATCGCACGTATCGTAGGTCTGGGTGCACTGAAGTATTTCATCCTGAAAGTGGATGCTCGCAAGAATATGACATTCAACCCGAAAGAATCTATCGATTTCAACGGTAATACAGGTCCGTTTATCCAGTATACATATGCTCGTATCCAGTCTATCTTGCGTAAGGCTGCTGAAGCTGGTATCACTATTCCTGCGGTTATCCCGACAGGTGTGGAACTGAGCACAAAAGAAGAGGGACTGATTCAGATGCTTGCTGACTTTACAAACGTGGTACGTCAGGCTGGAAGTGACTATAATCCGTCTATTCTTGCTAACTATGCGTACGATCTGGTAAAGGAATACAACCAGTTCTATCACGATTTCAGCATTCTGCGTGAAGAAAATGAAGCATTGAAGGTATTCCGTCTTGCTTTGAGCCAGAATGTAGGAAAGATCGTCAAACTGGCAATGGGACTGCTCGGTATTGAGGTTCCTGAACGTATGTAATTAAGACATTAATCATACACTATCTTTTTATTCACCACGGATTATACAGACTTCTACACATATGTGTGAAACTTCTGCATGGTCTGTGGTGAATTGGTTTATTGATATCGCTATTATACAGATTATGGCAAAGCAGCAGAAATTTTATGTAGTATGGAAAGGAGCGGAACCAGGAATATATACATCGTGGACCGACTGCCAGCTACAAATTAAGAACTACAAAGGTGCTATTTATAAATCGTTCGCTACACGTGAAGAGGCAGAACATGCTTTCGCTACTCCTGCTTATGTGTATCTGAAGAAAAGTCAGACAGCAACACACGAACCGGAAGAGAAAAAAATCCCTGAAAATTTCGATTTAAACTGTCTGGCCGTAGATGCTGCATGCAGCGGTAATCCAGGACCAATGGAGTACCGGGGAGTGTATTTACTTACCGGACAGGAAATTTTTCATTTTGGACCTATGTATGGCACAAATAATATCGGAGAATTCCTTGCTATTGTCCATGGTCTGGCGCTGATGAAACAAAAGGGGATAAATATGCCTATTTATTCTGACAGCCGCAACGCGTTGAACTGGGTGAAACAGAAGAAATGTAAAACAAAGCTGGAACGTACCGCGAAAACTGAAGAATTATTCCAGCTTATCGAACGTGCAGAGAAATGGCTGAATGAGAATCAATATACTACTCCACTGCGCAAATGGGAAACTGATTTATGGGGAGAAGTCCCGGCAGATTTCGGCAGAAAATAACTTTCTGCCTTATTGTGCGGGTTGTGAACGCTTCAAAAGCTGAATATATCGGGGATGATTTCTTCTGACATATCGCAATAGTTTTCGCCAAACTTTCTGACTAAGTAAAAACAACAGGAATATGGTTCCCACGATACATACTGCACCAAACAGTTCTTTCAGACTGGTCAGAAGCGTCTGACGGGTAACTTCTTCATACAATTGCTGGATGGAAACATCAGGCATCCATTCTTTTACCAAATCCATTTTACGGCTTATCAGACCGATATTATCCTGCTGCATGTACTTCAGCCAGCGGTTTAATATGGCTGTACCCAAAGGAGTAGCAATGCTGGTGCGGATAAAGCTTAATACACATAGTCCCTGAAAGAAATGTTCGAAAGGGACAGTCTTGGCTACATAGATGGTCAGCGATATATAAAGTATGCCGTGTCCCAGTCCTTTCAGAAAGTTGGGGATGTAAAGACTTTCAATATTCAGGTTGGGATGGATAAGGAAATACATATAGTACTGATAAACTACTATCAGCATGAAGCCGACGGTAATAAGCAGTTTATAGCCTTTACGCAGGACTACCTGGCGGTAGAATACAACTCCTGCACCTGCCAGTATTCCGATAAATACACACCAGTTCAGCGAAACGGCATTCAGCATATCATATTTCAGAATAGCACTCATAAACATTTCCTGTAAAACTGATGATGTAGTGAGAAACAAACACAGCATCAGAAAAAGGAACAGGATAGTCGGGAAATGACGGTACTTAAACACGTGGGGATGGATGTACGGACGGTGAGTCGTAAACATTCGGTTCACATTGATAAGGGTGCATACCACTGCCAGTACGATACAGCCTCGTATCAGAGCACTGTCAAGCCAGTCGTAATATTCACCGTAAATGCATACAAACACAATGGAGAAAAGCACTACAGCCCAAAGGAGAGCACTTGTCCAGTCTATACCATACAGAGGCATCTTGCGGGCCATCCGGAAGGGACGTGTAAGAAAAAATACGCATAACCACACGACAGCAAGCAGCCCGATGACGAGCCAGTGCATGTATTGCCAGTTTGCCCAATCGCTGATATGTATGGCTACAAGTCCGGAAAGCTGGATGCTTTCGAGTACAATGATATAGATTACCGGATAGAATACGGAAAAATTTCCTGAGGGGGTTACACTCAAACGGATATTTGAAAAACATTCAAATGTACCCCACATTCTGAAAAAACCGGAAATAAAGCACGTTACGACCAGTATGAAGATATTCTGCACGTGCATCGTCACCAGGTTGCAGCAGATAAGTACCGGACATACCATCATAAATATCTGTCGGGTAGTAAAGCGAAACTTCAGACGAAACAGAATGGGAAAAATCACTGTCATACCGATGAATGAGGCATATCCCGCCATCATCACATCTTCTTTCAGGCAACCCAATGCACTTGACATCTGTACAGACGTAGGAAGAAAAACTCCTCCGTTGAACTGAAACACCATTGCAAAGAACAAGGAAAGAAGTATGCACACGGAAGTGGGGATAAATTCCTTGAAATATAAAATTCTAGGACGTTGTTCTTCTGCCATAATTTGTCTTTAATTGCAGTTTTACGTAACATTCCACGTTCATACCGGCACGTAAACGGCTTAGATTCTCTTTGCTGTTATTATGTGTAAATTCAATTCGGACCGGTATACGTTGTTCTACCTTTACAAAGTTTCCTGCCGAGTTGTCCTGAGGAATCAGGGAATAAAAGGAGCCGGTTGCATCTGAAATGGAAATAATCTGTCCTTGGTATTTCACCCCAGGTATAGCATCGACTGTCATTTCTACCAGTTGGCCCTGTTTCATATCGGTAGTCTGAGTTTCCTTATAATTAGCAATTACCCATTTTTCGGTTCCGTCTACAAGAGTCACCAAAGTCTGTCCCGATTGCACCAATTCTCCTTCATGGATATTTTTGCGTCCGGTCACTCCATCGGCTGTAGCACAGATTACGGTATACGACAAATTCAATTTAGCCAGATTCAAAGCAGCTTCTGCCAGCTTAATGTCCGATTCGTTCTGCTCCAGACGTTGGGTTTGTTCCTGTTTGACAAGCTCAGATGATTCTTTCTGACGCAACAACTGCTCGTAGCGGGCTTTCGTGGCAGCATAGTCGGTTTTTACACGATCGAACTGCTGTGGAGTGACTGCTTCTTCTTTCATCAGCTCTGCATAACGTTTGTAATCGGTTTCTGCATTCTGAAGGCGGACGCGCTGTTCCTCGATAGCAGCTTCGGTTACATAGATATTACTCTGAGTTGTATTGATGGTAGTATGCATAGCACTCTTCCCTGCCAGTGCATTCTGGTAATCAGCCTCAGCCTGTGCTACTTTCAGCAAATATTCGGTATTTTCTATCACTACCAGTGTATCTCCTTTCTTAACGGACTGATATTCTTCAAAATAGATTTTTTTGATGAATCCCTGTACACGAGTATTGATAGGGCTTAAATGTTGTTTCACCTGAGCATTGTCTGTATACTCCACATCACCCAGATGTATAAACTTTCCACATATCCAGCTGATTCCTCCAGCCAGAACCAATGCTATAAAAAAATTAGGGATAGCTCTTTTCTTATTTTTTATCATAACGTCTTATTCAGTTTATAGCTTTATTAGAGATTTCCTGTCAGTTTTTTCAATAAATAATACTGGTATAAAATACCTATCTGATAATTTGCCAATTGCAGTTCCATATCCAGCTGTGTGTTACTGGCATCCAGCATATCTGTTATCAGTGCCAGACCGTTTACATATCGTTGACGGACAATATTGAAGTTCTCATGTGCCAGTTGTACACTTTTTTTCTGTGTGCGCAAGCGTATATAGGCTTCATTCAGATTGACATATGCAGCATGAATATCATTCTCAGCCTCTTCTTCTGCCACTCTGCGTGCCTCTTCCATTTTACGGGTAGCAAGCTGTGCCTGTTTCAGTTTTCTCTTACTTTTAAATAAGGCATCAATATTATATGAAATGCCGACACCAGCGTACCAATATGTAAAATTGTTATTCAACGGGGGGACTTCTATCAAAATAGGTCCAGTGAAATCGTTTGCTGCTACCAGACTTATCTTGGGTCTTCTTTCAGCACGTATCAAATCCTGTTTATTCTTTTCTTGCTCTATTCTGATATCAGCCAGCCTGACCGACGGAGTATGATGTATTTCGAGCAACCAGTCTTCTTCTGTACGGTTTTCAACATTAAATTTCAGAAGTTCGGTTGTATCGGGGAGGATTAGCACATCAGGCTCCAAACCGACTGCTGTAGCCAGTTTATGGCTCAACACATCTATTTTATCTTTGACAGAAGTCAACGAAAGTTCCAGACTCTGAAGCTGAAGCTCATAACGGGTTATATCACTCTTCAGCGCCGTTCCCTGACGATAAGACGCCTTCATATCCTTTACCAGCAAGCGGGTTTGAGAAATATTGCTTTCGTAAACACGCTTCTGATTGTTTAACTGGAAAAGATCCAAATAATATCCAGCCAGAAGAAAACGAATATCCTGGCGGTTTTCTACATATTCCAGTTCTGCTTCCTTTTTTTGTAACTTGCTCCGTTCGATTCCTTTTGCCACAGCTCCTCCAGCATATATCACCTGACTTGCCTTCAGCACAAAAGAATTACCAAAATGAGGCATATCTGCATGTACTGCATGGGCGAAATTTCTATCGGTCATCACTCCGTCGCCTATATAGTTCAGTTCAACATGCGCCTGAATAGAAGGTAAACGATCATTGCAAGCTACTTTTACCCCTTGCTCAGCTTCAGATATTGCCAAATCGTACAACCGTATACGGTTATTATTCTGATCTGCCAACTGAAACATTTCATCGAGTGTCAATGAACGAGTCTGGGCTAACCCTTGCCCCAATAAACCTAAAAAAACAACACTAACTAATAATACTTTTTTTATCATATATTTTGTTTAGTCTTTATGCACATCAATACCAGACAAATAAATTCTCATTCCTATATCTGGTGTACAATAAAAGAATCACTATTCTTTTTGTCCTAAAAACTTACCTTACTTTTTTGTTATGCAAAAGTAAGTCTTTAATTTTGTTCCGAATTTGCACATTACGCAACAATATTATCAAAATAAGCCAAGTTTATTCCTGATGAATACAGAACAACAAGAATATATATCGCTAATAAGCCGTTCCACGCACGACGACATTCTTATCAAGAAAACCGGTTGGGAAGCAATCAATTTCCAGGAGCATGCGCATGAGAAATTCCAGATTATTTATACACTTTCCGGAACATTGCATGTAGAAACCGGAGGAGTAAACTATTTTGTTCCGGAAAAGCATATAGCATGGATTCCGGAAAAAGCCAGCCATAAGTTATCAAGCAACAGCCGGCAGGTTTCACTCATCATCTTTTATATTAATTTGAACATCACTCCTGATGATGGGAAAAACCGTTTCTCAATATATAGCACCAATGGTATTATAGCCGAAAACCTGAAGTTCATCGCATCAAAAGGGAAAGTCATTACACGCGGAAAGCAAACTGATCTATACAACTTTGCGTTAAGCTTTTTCAATTTACTTCCACAAATGACATTAGGGGCAGACTTTCTGCTGAAAACACTGGTTATCCCCAATGATTCACGCCTGCATCCTATACTGAACTACATAACAGAGCACATACATGAAGACTTAAACATGGAACAGATAGCATCACAATATAACTTGTCAGTACGTAATTTAAGCCGGCTGTTTAATACATCAGGCATACACTTCAGCAGCTATGTAAACCATCTGCGTATTACACGTGCTATAGAACTCCTGACAGATGGAGATAATACGGTACAGGAAGTTGCTTACAAAGTAGGGTTCAATACTCCCAACAACTTCAACAGAGTATTTAAACAAGTAACTGGAAAATCACCCAAAACATACATTAAGGGAATCTGAAAATCGACGAAATAACAATTCGTACTGCATGTAAAGTGAATATAAATGAAAGACAATCTCTCCACACTATAAAAATATGTATCTTTGTAAGTTCAAATTCAACAATATATGAAAAAAAGAATCGCATACCTGATATTGGTCTTTGCAGTTATATTTATTTTCTTCATACTGCAAAAACCCTTTTTCATGCTTTATAATGATGCGCCCGGACGACTGGTTCCATTTAGCAGCTACTTGCAGGTAATGTTTCACGGAATGAGTCTCGATGCTGCTACTACAGGGTATCTTACTGTCATCCCATGGCTTACCATACTCATTAGTATATGGTTCAAGAAATTTCCTCTCCGTCAACTACTTGTAGGATACTACGCCATTGTCTGCTTGCTGATTTCACTGATCTTTGTAGGCGACATGTGCCTCTACCCTTTTTGGAACTTCAAACTTGACGCCTCTGTCTTTTTGTATCTGGACTCTCCGAAAAATGCTATGGCAAGTGTATCTACCGGTTTTATTATACTACGGATACTTGTCATCCTGTTGCTTTCTGGATTTGTAACCTGGATACTTTATCGGATTACTCCCCGATATCTGCCTCCAGCCAACAAAAAAATAACTGGTACACTTGCCACAATTCTGCTGGGAGGAGTACTTTTTATCATCATACGTGGAGGAGTGAGTGAATCAACCTCCAACATCGGTCAGGTATATTTCTGCAACGATGAGTTTTTAAACCATTCTGCCGTAAATCCAGCTTTCAGCCTGATAGCTTCAGCCGGAAAAACAAAAAACTACTCAGAACAATTCAACTACTTCGATGAGACACACCGTAAGGAACTGTTCGATAATCTTTATCCTACCGGAGGAGAAAACACAGTAGAATTACTAAATACCAAACGTCCGGATATCCTGATTATCCTAATGGAAGGTTTCGGTGCCACCATGGTAGAATCGCTGGGAGGCGTGAAAGGAGCCAGCCCTAATATAGACCGTTTGTCAAAAGAAGGAATTTGGTTTACGCAATGCTATGCCAATAGCTTCCGGACAGACAGAGGAACGATTTGCACATTTAGCGGCTATCAGAGCTTTCCGGATCTATCGGTAATGAAAATACCAGCCAAGAGTCGTACATTGCCTTCTATCGCCGGAAAACTGGTAAAAGAAGGGTATCATACAGACTTTCTATATGGCGGTGATATTAATTTTACCAATATGAAAAGCTATCTGCTGGAAAGTGGATATCAGAAACTGACCGCTGATACCGATTTCCCCATGAGTCAGCACCAGAACGCTTGGGGAGTCAACGATGATATAACCTTCGATCATCTCTATCAGATGATAAAAGACCGAAGAGACTCCCCCTGGCATACCGCTTTTCTTACTCTGAGCAGTCACGAACCTTTTGAAGTACCCTATCACCGGCTGAAAGAAAAGCAACCAAATGCTTTTGCTTTTACCGACCATTGCCTCGGAGAGTTCGTAGAACGTATACGCAAAACTCCTGTTTGGAACAATCTGCTTATCGTTTGTCTGCCCGACCATGGATTCTATTATCCAGCCGAAGGAAACGGACACGACGCACGGATACATCATATTCCAATGCTCTGGCTAGGAGGAGCAGTTAAGCAACCGATGGTAATAAATCAAGTGATGAACCAAAGCGATCTGGCTGCGACCTTACTTGCTCAACTCGGCATCGACCACAGTGAATTTAACTTCAGCCGAAACATACTGAGTACAACATATACTTATCCGTTTGCCTATTGGACATTTGGAGGAGGTTTTGCATTTGCCGACAGCACAGGAGTAACATTAGTAGACATTAATGCCGACCGCCCGATGCTGGAGATACCTTCACCTGATGAAAACCGAATCTTGCGTGGAAAAGCTATCCTACAAAGCTCCTACGATGATTTGGGAGAAAGGTAGCAGTATAAACATTATGTTTAAACGGACATTGTTTCCTCAATTTAATCTCTGCAACAATAAACAAAAATAGCTCTGCCATCTCCAAAACAGGGGAAGTCAGAGCTATTTTTATTTGTAACATGAATAACTTATAGGCTTTTCACAGAATCCAAACTTCAGACATATTTCTTAGTTATACATGTTTCCCGATGTATCATTTCATTATTCCACGAATTTCACTTTTGCAGCTTCACGCGGTTTAGCAGCTGGAGCCTCATCAGGATAACCGAATCCTATGCAATACAGCAATTCATATCCTTCACTAAATCCTAATTTCTGCAAATATTCGGCAGCTTCAGGAGTCTTCATAAAACGAGCTGGACTTCCCAAACAGCAACTGCCAATACCCATAGACCATGCTGAAATCATCATATTTTCAGCAAGCAGACCACAATCGAAAGGAGAACTTTCCGATTTCGTATCATGACCGATAAACACCACTGTAGGAGCATTACGGAACATATTCTTGAATGCCGGATCTTCAGCTGCTTTCGGATTGGCTTTCTTATATAATTCTGTTACTCCATTGATATAATCAGCATTATCTACAACACGTACTTCCCAAGGTTGCTTATTCATTGCATTTGGAGCATTAATTCCGCATTCTACAATCGTTTGCATCTTTTCCCGCTCTACCGCCTGAGGTTTATACTGGCGAACACTACGACGTGTCATGATTGTTTCTACTACCTGATTTTTCAAGCTATCCTGTACAGGAGTTTCTGCCGGAGCCTGTTGCTGTGCTCCTCCTCCACATGCCATCAAAGGCAATAATAACACAGCAAAAGCTGTTTGTTTTAAGTTTCTCATAAGCAATCTGTTTTATTTAAATTAGAAATTTTCTTTCCAGCGTTATTTTACGCAATATATCGATAAATCAACAGAAAAAATTGAAATTTATTTTCAATTTGGCATAAAAATAATTTTTTCTCCGCTATTTACACATATTTCTTTTAGAAAATTCAGAAGCACTACTCTATTTCATCATTCCACCAGATAAAAAAATAAGAGGATACTCTTTCGAGTACCCTCTTACGTTGGTTATTTTGTAACTTTATATTCAAATTACAATTTCGGACCAGCAGCAACCAAAGCCTTACCAGCTTCGTTTCCAGTGAACTTAGAGAAGTTCTTAATGAAACGACCAGCCAAGTCTTTTGCTTTTTCTTCCCACTGACAAGCACATTCGTAAGTGTCACGAGGATCCAAGATCTTCGGATCAACACCCGGCAATTCAGTTGGAACAACGAAATCGAAGTAAGGAATAGTCTTAGTAGGAGCTTTTTCGATAGAACCATCCAGGATAGCGTCGATGATACCACGAGTATCACGGATAGAAATACGTTTGCCAGTTCCGTTCCAACCAGTGTTAACCAAGTATGCTTTTGCACCAGTCATTTCCATCTTCTTAACCAGTTCTTCTGCATATTTAGTAGGATGCA
>OOCH01000295.1_pt1 | contig 55146 bp, 33 predicted proteins | sample 1671641 | NCBI WGS metagenome assembly OOCH01 (sample SAMN06348177, study PRJEB24527) | human gut metagenome | biome: human gut; feature: ankylosing spondylitis patient; material: feces | host: Homo sapiens | place: China | collected 2015-10
CGCTGGCACAGTCGCGCCTGACAGGTACGGTCACCTCGGCTGAGGATGGACAGCCCGTAGTCGGTGCCACGGTAAAGGCCGTAGGCATGAATGCGGGAGCCGTGACCAATGCTGATGGCGTGTTCACAATCAACGTGCCGGTGGGCACAGAACTGGACATCACCTATCTGGGAATGGTTCCGCAGAGGGTGAAAGCGGCACGCAACATGAACATCGTGCTCCAGCCGGAGAACCAGATGATAGACGAGGTGATGGTCGTTGCCTACGGAACGGCTAAGAAATCAGCCTTCACAGGTTCGGCAGCAGTGCTCGACAACGACCAGATAAAGAAGACAGCCGACTCAAACCCGCTGCAGTCACTCACAGGTAAAGTGTCCGGTGTACAGATAAATTCAGCAAGCGGACAGCCCGGCAACAGCGATTTCCAGATACGTATCCGTGGTATCAGCACAATGATGAGCTCAAGTTCTGTAGGTCAGAACCCGCTCATCATCCTTGACGGCGCTCCTTTCGAGGGCGACATGAACACTCTCAACCCCAACGATATCGCATCCATGACAGTGCTGAAGGACGCCGCTTCGGCTGCCCTCTACGGTGCGCGCGGTGCCAACGGTGTCATCATCATCACCACAAAAGGCGGCGGACAGGGCACAAGCGGCATCACTGTCGACGCAAAATGGGGTTCCAACTCACGTGCCATACCTGACTATGAATACGTGACAAGTCCTGCAAAATACTACGAGATGTACTATGGAGCGTTGAGAAACTATGCAGCCAACCGTCTCGGATATGACGGCAACGCGGCTCACGTATGGGCAAACCAGAATCTCATCAACAGCACATCCTACGGTCTGGGATACAATGTATATAATGTTCCGACCGGTCAGACCCTCATCGGTACTAACGGAAAACTCAACCCCGCCGCCACACTTGGAGCACTCGTAACAGGTGCCGACGGTGTCAGCCAGTACATGCTCATGCCCGACAACTGGGCTGATGCAGCCTACCGCAACGGTCTGCGTCAGGAATACTCGGTTACGGCAAACGGAAGCAACGACAAAGGCTCGTTCTATATGTCGTTCAACTATCTCAACAACGAAGGTATAACTGTGAAGAGCGACTACAAGCGTCTCACCACCCGAATGAAAGGCAACTATCAGGTTCGTCCGTGGCTCAAGGTGAGCGGTAACTTTGATTATGCACATTACGACAGCCAGTATCTCTCAGACGAGGATGCATCCAGTTCGGGCAACCTCTTCAATCTGCGCTCGCTCGCACCGATATATCCGCTCTACATACGCGACGCAAAGGGCAACATCATGACCAACAGCACCACCGGACTGCCTGAGTACGACTACGGAGACGGCAAGATAAACGGTCTGGTGCGTCCGATGTACGGCTCGGCTAACCCTCTTAACGACATACAGCTCGGCACCGACAGCTACAACGGTAACTCGTTCAACGTCACAGGTACAGCCGAGATACGTTTCCTCAAAGACTTCACATTCACATCTCGCAACACTGGAATGCTCAACGAGCAGCGCACCAACAGCCTTTCACAGAACATCTTCGGACAGGCTGCCAACTATGGAGGAAGTGTAGGAGTGGGTCACACACGCACATGGGCTTATAACTACCAGCAGCTGCTCAACTGGCATCATCTGTTCGGCAAGCACGACGCAGAGGTGATGCTTGGTCACGAGTACTACCGCAAGAAAGACTATTCGCTCTCTGGAAGCAAGACAAACATCTTCTCACTGGGCAATCCGGAGCTTGCCGGAGCTATCACGGACAGCTCCATCAATTCTTACACACTTGACTATAACACCGAAGGATATTTCGGACGCGCGCAGTACAACTACGACAACCGTTATTTCGCATCGGTCAGCTTCCGCCGCGACGCTTCCTCTGTGTTCCATCCCGACCATCGCTGGGGTAACTTCTGGTCGTTCGGTGCGGCATGGATAATAAGCAAGGAGAGCTGGTTCAACGCTCCTTGGGTAGACGAACTGAAGATTAAGGCGTCTTACGGTGAGCAGGGTAACGACAACATACCTTTCTATCTTTACACAGACCGCTACTCTTTCCAGAACAACAACGGCGAGATAGCCCTTGTGCCGAGCGGAACAAAAGGCAACGAGACCATCACATGGGAGAAGAACGCCAACTTCAACGCAGGCGTAGAGTTCTCACTGTTCAAGGGACGCCTCATGGGTAGCATGGAGTATTTCATACGCCGTACCACCGACATGCTCACGGCATTCCAGCTGCCGCCTTCGAGCGGTTACACCTCAACCTACGACAACACCGGTAACATGCACAACCAGGGTGTCGAGGTAGAGCTCAACGGAACTGTGCTCCGCACAAAGGACTTCGAATGGGGACTGAACCTCAACCTCACCGCATACAAGAACGAGATTGCGGAGATAAACGAGGAGAACAAGACTGAGATCGCGCCCAACGGCTCACGCGGATACGGCGGCGGACAGTATTTCTACGGTGAGGGCGAGTCTATGTACACATGGTACATGCACAAGTTCGCAGGCGTAGACCACGAGACTGGAGAGGCTCTCTACTACAAGAGAGTGAGCAAGCCTGTTGTAGACGAGAACAACAATCCGGTGCTTGACAAGAACGGCGAGCCGAAGACCGAATATGTCATCGAGACCACAAAGAACGCTACCGAGGCTACAAAATTCCTCTGCGGAACGGCTCTTCCATGGGCTTACGGAGGATTCGGAACCACATTCGCATACAAAGGCTTCGACCTCTCGCTCGACTTCACCTATCAGCTCGGCGGAAAGGTATACGACTCTGAGTATGCGTCTTCAATGGCAGGCAGCAGAGGATATGCCTTCCACACCGACCTCATCAACGCATGGACACCGGAGAATGTTAACAGCAACATTCCTAAGTACGAGATTTCAGACGACAACATGGCAGCAGCTTCCGACCGCTTCCTCACAAGCGCGTCTTACCTCTGCCTGCAGAACGTCAACTTCGGATACACTCTGCCGAAGAACCTCGTCGCTAAGGCACACCTCACAAACGTGCGTGTATACTTCTCAGGTTCCAACCTGTGGCTCTGGTCAAAGCGTCAGGGACTTGACCCGCGCCAGAGTATCACCGGTGCCACAGCCGCATACACCTATTCACCTATGCGCACCATACAGGGCGGTGTGACTATTTCATTCTAAAAATGATAAAACAAAACAACAGAAGACAATGAAAATACTGAATAAATATGGAATGGGAATGGCTCTCGTAGCCGCATCGTCGTTCATGCTCACAGGATGTATAGACGAGACATTCCCCACACAGAACGCCACTACCGGACAGGTGGAGGAGAACTCCCAGGCGGTGAAGGCAATGCTCATGGCTGTTCCTGCCCAGCTCAATACAGAGACTCTCGGAAGAGGCGCGCACTGGGATTTCGGCTATCCGGCGATAATGCACGTGCGCGACGTCATGACACAGGATATGGCTACAGCCAACGACAACATGTACAACCAGTTCTCGTCATGGGGACAGAATGTGGCTCAGGGCATCGACTATGCCTACGCGCAGATGCTGTGGACCGCACAGACATCGTATGTCAACGGTGCGAACGTCATCATCAGGACACTCGATCCTGAGACAGCCAGCGACACTCAGCTCGGCTATCTCGGCGCGGCTCTTGCCTATCGCGCAATGTTCTATCTTGACATGGGTCGTGAGTATGAGTTTCTGGAGAACGACGCCGTAGAGCCGCTGAGCCCCGAAGGCGAGAGCGTTCTCGGACTGACAGTGCCCATCGTGGACGAGAACACAACCGATGAACAGGCACGCAACAACCCGCGCGTTGACCGTGCCACTCTCGGAGCGTTCATCGAGAGCGACCTGAAGAAGGCTGAGGAGTATATCACCAAGCTCACCCTTGCCGACAAGTCAATGCCCCATCTCGACTGCGTGTACGGTCTGTATGCGCGTCTTTACATGTGGCTGGAGAAGTACGACCTTGCAGAGGAGTACGCACGCAAGGCAATCGACAACTGCACAGGTCATGTGATGACCCAAGAGGAGGCTCTGAACACCTCAACAGGATTCAACACCGCCACACCTTGGATGTGGGGAGTGCACATCAACAAGGAGTCTATGATAAACAACCTGCAGAACTACTGCTCGTTCTTCTCTTGCGAGACAACATGGGGATATTCCACCCCCGAGGCTGGCTCGGAGATTATGATAGACCGCAGCATGTACGAGCGCATCAGCAATACCGACTGGCGCAAGCTCATGTGGAAGGCTCCGGCAGGCAGCGCGCTTGACGGACAGAACACCTACTGCGACCCTGCCATAGGCGAAGCTCTTAAAGACTACTCGTCACTCAAGTTCCGTCCGGCAGCAGGCAATGTGTCCGACTTCAGCGCAGGCGGTGAGATGGACTATCCGCTCATGCGTGTCGAGGAGATGTATTTCATCGAGGCTGAGGCTGCCGCACGCCAGACCGACGGTGTGGCACGCGCCGCTTCTCTCCTTGAAAACTTCATGAAAGCCAACCGCGACGCCTCATATACATGCGGCATAACAGTTCAGGAGCGTCTCATCGAGGAGATTCTCTTCCAGAAGCGCATAGAGCTGTGGGGAGAGGGACAGACTTTCTTCGACGTCAAGAGATGCAACATCCCATGCACACGCAGCTATGCCGGCAGCAACCATGTGCCCGACGAGGCGTTCAACACTACAACCCGTCCGGCTTGGATGAACTGGGTGATAGACTACTACGAGCAGGTGAACAACTATGAAGTCACCAAATTCAACAACCCGGACCCGAGCCGTGCATACGATCCGATTCCTTACGAGTAAAACAGCAACACCAATAATTCATAAAGCAATTACCATATATGAACAGAATATTAAATTATTGCGCTATGACGCTCCTCTCCGCAGCAGCCCTTACCATGGGCTCCTGCACCGAGGAATATGAATACGACCCCGCCGGAGCCGTAGCAGGAGCGCAGGTATACTTCAGCAGCGAGCTGGAGACCACAGTCAACCTTGAACCGGGCGCGACAAGCTTCACGGTGCCTGTAAGCCGCGTGAAGACAGACGACGCGCTGACAGTGAACCTCACGCTCACAACTGCCGACGAGGACAAGGATCTCTTCAGCATGCCGGGACAGGTGAGCTTCGCAGAAGGCGAGAGCACTGCCGAAGTGACGGTAGACCTCAATCCTGAGATAGAACTGGAATACGACGACTTCAAGGAAGTGAGCATCAGCGTCACCGACGCTGACTACACCACGCCTTACGGACAGTCTGTATATACTTTCTCGGTAGGCATCCCAGCTCCATACAAATCACTGGGTACAGGTCACTTCTCCGACACACAGCTCATTACCGGATATGTTGATGTGGAAATCATGCAGAACGAGATAGACCCCAACCAGTTCCGCATCATGAATCCTTACAAGGAAATAGCGGAGATGTATGAGGACGAGGGATACGAGGTATACCCCACGGACGACTATCTTGAAGTGACCATCATGCAGCCGGGCAACTCACTCAGCGGTGTCACCATCACACAGAGCGACCTTGTGTATTTCAGCCCGACACCTGTGGGCATCGACATGATGGGACAAGGCAACGTAACTGAGATTTGGCATCCGGTACACTTCGGAGGCAACTATGCCACGGAAGAAGCATGGACACACAGCCGCGTACTGGCTTATCAGGAGAACGGCTTGCCGGGTGAAATACAACTCGCACCGTTCTACTATGATCCGGTTTCTGGTTATGGAAATCCCTCTACAGCTTCTCAGGACGGTGTCATCGACATCGTGTTCCCTGGCTACGAGATTACCGACTACAGCATCAGTCTGAGTTACTCAGGCGCGCTCATCAGTGCTGAGGAGGAGAGCTTCGCGCTGGGCAAAGTCACTCTCGGAGAAGACGTGGCAGAAGCAAAGGTTGCCGTGGTTGAGGGCGACAACGCCGATAATGCGCTCAACCAGGTGCTCGGAGGAGCAGTCGAGACTGTAAGCGTGAAGGAAAGCGGTGACGTGAGAGTACCGTGCAACTACAGCGGAACATGCACGATGATCGCGGTGGCTTACGACGACGAGGGCACTCTGCAGAACTATGCCACCACCACATTCGACTTCGCCCTCACTCCGGGCGAATGGAAAGGCATCGGCACGGGTCTGTACACCGACTATGCGTTCGCTCCGATGTTCCTCGGCGACCAGAACGGCAACCCGGCTCCGGCTCCCACATATGAGGTGCAGATACAGGAGAACGTGAACACTCCCGGTGTTTACAGAGTAATCAATCCTTATCATCCGGACAACTATTACTATCAGGTGCAGGGCGGATACGGCTATGACGAGTCGCAGGACTACAACCTGATTATAGACGCGCATGATCCTGACGCCGTATACATCCAGGCTCAGCCGATAGGTATAGACGGAGGCTGGCAGGACCAGGCACAGACCAAGCCTTGGGGCACAATCACACTCTTCTCGCTCGGAGGCGCATATATCGACGCGGGCAATCCGTTCGACGCTGTGAAAGGCGCAGGACTCATCAAGGGAAGGCTCAAAGACGGTGTGGTGACATTCGAGCCTAAGGAGCTTTTCATGGGCGGCACAATGATGGAGGCTGGCACAGGCTACTATCTCGGAGTGAATGACGTTACTTCAACCCAGCCCGTGTTCCTGCCCACAACGGTGCTCGTGCTTCCCGATGCTGTCACAGCTCAGGCTAAGGCAAAGGCTGCCGGAGCCAAGAAGCAGACTATGGTCATGAGACATGCCGACAAGAGCAAGTTCAGACACGCAGGAAAGAAGATACGCAAAATCAACAGCTTAAAGAAAGTAAGCGCAACCAAATACATCAGATTCCAGCGTGGATAAAAAGATAAGCAGAACAGACTGACAATAGGATGAGACCGCTGTCTCATCCTTTTTTTATTCTCACGTACCGGCTGACGGATTTTACGCGAAGTCCTGACACGCCATAACAGGCACAAGCCAACCGTGACATGCGCATACGCGCCGCCGGCGGAGACAAAACTGACACAGCATATCATAAATATAAATAAGGAGAACGCAAATGAAAAAACTACTCATCGTGTGCGCCTCGCTGCTCTTCACACTCGGGGCGGCTGCCGTACCGGCAAAGCGTGGCATATGGAAGACCATACGTCTTGCCGACGGAACAGAAGTGAAGGCAGAGCTGAGAGGCGACGAGTTCATGAACTACTGGGAGAGTGCCGACGGACGCCGGTTCACAATGAACAGCGCGACAAGGCTATTTGAGACGGCTGACTTCGAGGCTCTCAGAAAGAGCGCGGCTGCCAAGCGCGCCGCACGCAAAGCCACAAAACCGGCATACGCGCAGGGAGGTCCGTCAAACGTGACACTGGGCGGGGACCATCCGCCGTATGTGGGAGAGAAAAAAGGTCTTGTCATACTTGTGGAGTTTGCCGACATGCCGTTCCGCGACGGTCACGATGTGGCTCTGTACAACCGCATACTGAACGAGGACAACTTCAGTAACGACATGGGATTCATAGGGTCGGTGCGTGACTACTTCCGCGACCAGAGCTACGGACAGTTCCTCCTGAGCTTCGACATCGCCGGTCCGGTGCGCATGCCAGAAGGCTATGCACACTACGGAACGAACGACAACGCCAACATAGGAGAGATGCTCGAGACGGCTCTTCTGGCTGTCGACAATGACATCGACTTCACAAAATATGACTGGGACGGTGACGGAGAGGTGGACCAGGTGTTCTTCCTCTACGCCGGACGGGGAGAGGCTTCCGGAGGCGACGAGGGCACCATCTGGCCTCACGAGTGGCAGCTACTCGGCGCGCTGGGCAGATACATGACGCTCGACGGAATGAGAATCAACACCTATGCGTGCGGATGTGAGATGGCGAGCGCGACACGCATCGACGGCATCGGCACTATATGCCACGAGTTCTCCCACTGCCTCGGACTTGCCGACATGTACGACACCGACTACAGCGGAGGCTACGGCATGAGCACATGGGACATCATGGACCAGGGCAACTATAACGGAAACTCTTACATCCCCGCCGGATACACGGCATGGGAGCGTGCCTTTGCGGGATGGCTGGAGCCGGAGGAGCTGACCGAAACCACATCGGTGGACGACATGGCTCCGCTCTCCGACGGAGGCAAGGCTTACCTCATACGTAACGACGGACACAGCGACGAGTATTATCTGTTGGAAAACCGCAGCCAGACAGGATGGGACGCGGGACTCGAGGCGTCGGGTCTGCTGGTGGTGCACGTTGACTTCGACGAGAACGTATGGGCACGCAACAAAGTGAACGACGACCCCAACCGCATGCGTTGCACGCCAGTCGTAGCCGACGGACTGCGCGGAATAAGAAACATCGCAGGCGATGTGTTCCCCTACAACTCCAACAACAGCCTCACCAACACGTCGAGACCGGCTGCTGAGGTGTACAACAAGAACACCGACGGCTCCTATCTCATGAACAAGGACATAACCGACATAACACGCAACAGCGACGGAACAATATCCTTCAACTTCGCTCCGTCAGTGTCGAGCATACTGCTCTACGAGTCGTTTGACGGATGCAACGGCAAGGGCGGAAACGACGGCGTGTTCAACAACATAGGCGCGAACAAGAACGTGGGAACGGGCACCATGAGCACCGACACCGACGGATGGATATACACCAAGGCAGGAGGAGCCAACCAGTGTGCCATGTTCACCGGTGCTGCCACCACTCCGGAGTTTGAGCTGAACGGAATGGCAAGGCTTACGTTCAAGGCGGCTCCGCTCACCACGGGTGCCAACGCGTCGCAGCTCACACTCTCTGCCAATGGCAACGCCACGCTCAGCAAGACCGACTACACTATGAGCATAGGCAAGATGACGGAATATACTCTCGCGGTCGAGGGCACGGGCAAGGTGAGCGTAACGTTCACTCCGGGCAACATATTCTTCCTCGACGAGGTGAAGATTGAGTCTGTCACCACATCAGGCATAGAGGGCGTGACTGCCGGTGACAACGGAAGCGTATCAGGAAAACCTGCCGACAACCGCATCTACAACATCGACGGACGCTACGTCGGCACCGACACCGGTGCGCTGAAAGAGGGCATATACATCAGGAACGGAAAGAAATTCGTGAAATAATGGCACCATCCCATTAACTGTTTTAACTGAAAAAAGGCGGACACATGATTATGTCCGCCTTTTTTCATACTACAACCACCTCTCGCCATCCCCTATGTACCACCTACAACAATCCATCAATTTTCAATCCATCCCTTACAGTAGATACGCAAAATCTTGCGTCTCCCGTACTTTCCACCCCTACCTCCATACCCACCAACGCAACAACCACATACACACCCATTGCTTGTGAGACGCAAAATCTTGCGTCTCTACTTGGTTACCCCAATAATCCCGCATCCACTTCACCGCGAATCCGCATTCTTCCAATGCCTTTCAGCACTGCACAAACACCATTCAATCCATGCCGGGTAAATCTCTGTAATACAATAAAAAGCGAAATAAAAACGAATATTCAATACTTTTCTGCCATCCGATACGTCCCTACCCTTGCTTTTACGGACAAAAAACGCTAACTTTGTCACCGTAAACACATATTGTCATATCACACATGAGACGATTCCTGATTTTCGCCGTCATGGCACTCGGAGTACTTGCAGCACATGCCATTCCCTTCGAAGAGGCACGGAGAGAAGCTCTCTTCCTCACCGACAAGATGGCATACGAACTCAACGTGAACGAGGCGCAGTATGAAGCCTTGTGTGAAATCAACCTCGACTACCTCATGTCCCTCTCGTCATCACGCGATGTAAAGGGAACTCATCTCAACCGCCGCAACTATGACATAAACTGCGTGCTCACGCCAATGCAGTACAGCAAGTTCTATAAGGCGGACTATTCCTACACCCCTGCGAAATGGGACACCGGAGTGGTGCTGAAGGTATACACGCGCTATCCGAACCGTTCGAAGATGTACCGCAAGACTCCCTACTCCTACAGCGTGTACCGCGGAAGCCACAGCTGGGCAAACAACGGCAACAAAAGCTGGTATAAAGGCAAGGACTTCAAGTCCGACAAAGCCGTCAGGTCGTTCGGCAACAGGACACTGTTCCCTAAGAGCGGATCGCATGCCACACCCAAAGGACACGGCACGCGCAGAGGTCACACCACCGGCATCGGGCAGGGCGTATCCGTGGGCAGCGGTGTCACGATAGGCAACGGTGCGAAACCGGCGAAAAGCAACGGCATAGGCAATGACGTGACAATAGGCAACGGGGCGGGTACCGGCTCGGGAACGGGCATCGGACAGGGTGCCGTGACCGTGAAGGGAAACAAGAAGAAATAATCCGTAAACGCATCCGGCTTGCAGTATAGGATATCCTGCAAGCCGGCAACAAATCGTTTGCCGACGGGCTCTATTACTCTGAATAAATGACCAAAAACAATAAAGACATGAAAAAAATCAGTTCTTTGATCTTAACGGCGATTGCCTCTGCCACGGCATGCGCAATGCCTACAGACCTCAAGACAGACCATCTCACAGCACCGCTCGGAGTGGACAACACCGCTCCGCGACTGGAATGGCGCAATGAAGGGACGCCGCAGGCAACCTATTCCGTGACAGTGGGCACAGACAGCGCGCAGGTGGCGCAAGGCAGAGGCTCCGCATGGGAGAGCGGCACCGTACGTTCGGACGCGCGGCTCGTGACGTATGCCGGAAAACCATTGCAGCCGTTCACCGTCTACTATTGGAGAGTGGAGACAGGCGACGGCAAGGGCGGGACGGAAAAGTCGCGTGTGGCACGGTTTGAGAAGGGACTCATGGGACAATGGAGGGGTGCGTGGATAAGCGACGGACACGACAAGGACCACCGCGCGGCGCCTTACTTCAGAAAGACATTCGACATCAATAAAACAATAAAGTCAGCACGGGCATACATCTCGGCAGGCGGTCTGTTCGTGCTGACTGTCAACGGGCAGAGGGCGGGCGACCATTTCCTCGACCCTGTATATACACGCTACGACAGACGGTGCTCATACGTCACGTTCGACATAACGTCTCTGCTGCGCGACGGACGCAACGCATTGGGGGTGGTGCTCGGAAACGGATGGTATAACCATCAGGCACTGGCGGTGTGGGACTTCGACCGCGCGCCGTGGCGCAACCGTCCCACATTCTGCATGGACGTGCGTATAACCTACACCGACGGCACCACACAGACAGTGTCGACCGACCTCAGCTGGCGCACGTCGGACGGACCGCTCGTATACAACAACATATACACCGGCGAGCACTACGACTTCAACCTCGTGCAGAAGGGATGGGACACACCGCAGTTCGACGGCTCCAAGTGGCAGGGTGTGCGCCTGCGCAGCGCACCGGCACCGCTCGTGTGGTCGCAGCAGATGGAGCCGATACGTCTGACGGAGAGCATCAGTCCGGTGAAGGTGACGCGCATCAACGACTCCACTTATGTCTGTGACTTCGGCAGAAACATGGCTGGCGTGACTGAGGTGAGGATGAAAGGAGAGAAAGGAACACGCCTGCGCATAAGCCACGGCGAACGGCTTCACGGTGACGGGACGCTCGACCAGTCGAACATCGACGTGTATTACCGTGGCGACAAAAAGACTGAGCCTTTCCAGACAGACATACTCACGCTGAGCGGAGGGGACGACTCGTTCCGCGCGGAGTTCAGCTACAAGGGTTTCAGATATGTGCAGGTGACAGCCGACCGACCCGTAACGCTCGGCTCAGGCAACATCACGGCGCACTTCACACACAGCGATGTGGAGACGGCGGGAAGCATATCCTCGTCCGAACCGTTGCTCGACAAGACCGTGCAGGCGGCACGCATGGCATACATATCCAACCTTATGGGCTACCCTACAGACTGTCCGCAGCGCGAGAAGAACGGATGGACGGGCGACGGTCATCTCGCCATAGAGACGGCTTTCTACAACTACGACGCTATAACAGTGTACGAGAAGTGGCTCGCCGACCACCGCGACGAGCAGCAGCCCAACGGTGTGCTGCCCGACATCATACCAACCGACGGATGGGGATACGGCACGGACAACGGGCTTGACTGGACGAGCACGATAGCCATCATTCCGTGGAACATCTATCTGTTCTACGGTGACATGCGTCCGCTCGCCGAATGCTACGACAACATGAAACGCTATGTCGACTATGTGGACAGCAACAGTCCGGAGCATCTATCGGCATGGGGACGGGGCGACTGGGTGCCTGTGAAGACGCAGTCGGACAAACTGCTCACATCGTCCATCTATTTCTTCGCCGACGCCACAATACTGTCAAAGGCGGCGGCTCTGCTCGGACACGACGACGACCACAGGCGTTACGCGAAACTGGCGGCAGACATCCGCGACGCCATAAACGCCAGATTCCTCAACCGCGAGACGGCTGTCTACGCCGGAGGGTCGCAGACGGAGATGAGCCTTGCGCTGATGTGGAAGGTCGTGCCTGACGACATGACACGGCGGGTGGCTGCCCGTCTGGCTGAGAAAGTGAGGGCGAACGACTGGCATCTTGACGTAGGCGTGCACGGAGCGAAAGCCATCCTCAACGCCCTTAGCGAGAACGGATATGCCGAGGACGCCTATCGCATAGCCGTGCAGGACACATATCCGTCGTGGGGATGGTGGATTGTGAACGGCGCCACCACCTTGCTCGAGAACTGGGACCTCAAAGCCACGCGCGACATATCGGACAACCACATCATGTTCGGAGAGATAGGCGCATGGCCCTACAAGGGTCTCGGAGGTATATTCCCTGACGAGCGGCAGCCCGGATTCAGACACATAAACCTGCGTCCGAACTTCGTCAGAGACCTGAGACACTTCGAGGCGAGCCACAACTCACCATATGGCACAATAGTGTCAAAATGGAACCGCAAGGGCAAGACCGTGGCTTACACCGTGACACTGCCGCCCAACACCACAGCCACACTCACCATACCGGGTGCCGGAGACGGTGGAAAGACGGTGGAGCTTGAGGCGGGCACACACTCGTTCGAGATAAAGGACAACGGCAGATACAAGAGAGTAAGCCGCTGACAGAATAAATATTAAACGAAGATAAAAAAAAGATAAAAGATGCAAGATTGCATCACATTTGCATTAACTTTGCATGTGAATGACTGAAGACGTTGCATACTGATGATGTGGACACATTGTCGTGCACTCAGACACCGTCTTGTTCTTATAAAAACAAAATACAGATTAAATACAGATTATTATGGCAAAGAAAGCTCTATTGATGATTCTCGACGGATGGGGAATCGGAAAACATGGTGCAGGCGACGTTATTTACAACACTCCTACGCCCTACCTTGACTATCTCTGCGCAGTGAGCGCGCACTCACAATTGCAGGCTTCGGGCGAGGACGTTGGTCTGCCCGACGGACAGATGGGCAACTCCGAGGTGGGACACCTCAACATCGGAGCGGGCAGAATAGTTTATCAGGACCTCGTGAAGATAAACCGCGCATGCAAGGACGGCTCAATCATGCAGAACCCGGAGATTGTAAGCGCCTACAGCTACGCTAAGGAGAACGGTAAGAAACTGCACCTCATGGGTCTTACCTCAGACGGAGGCGTGCACTCGTCACTCGACCATCTGTTCAAGCTTATCGAAATATCAAAGGCTTACGGACTTGAGAAGACTTTCGTGCACTGCTTCATGGACGGCCGCGACACCGACCCGAAGAGCGGCGCGGGATTCATAAGCCGTCTGCAGGACGTATGCTCCGCCAACGGCGCACACATCGCAAGCATCGTGGGAAGGTTCTATGCCATGGACCGCGACAAACGCTGGAACCGCGTGAAAGAGGCTTACGACCTGCTCGTAGAGGGCAAGGGCAAGAAGGCGGACGACATGGTGAAGGCTATGGAGGAAAGCTACGCTGAAGGCGTGACAGACGAGTTCATCAAGCCGATAAGCAACGCCAAAGCAGACGGAAGGATAGAGGAAGGCGACGTGGTGATATTCATCAACTTCCGCAACGACCGCGCCAAGGAGCTCACACAGGTGCTCACACAGCAGGACATGCCGGAAGAGGGCATGCACACAATAAAGAACCTGCAATATTACTGCATGACTCCGTACGACGCCTCGTTCAAGGGTGTGCACATACTCTTCCCGAAAGAGAACGTCATGGACACTCTTGGAGAATATCTGAGCAAGCAGGGCAAGAAGCAGCTGCATACCGCAGAGACCGAGAAATATGCTCACGTGACTTTCTTCTTCAACGGAGGACGCGAGGCTCCATACGAGGGTGAGGACCGCATTCTGGTGCCGTCGCCGAAGGTTGCGACCTATGACCTGAAGCCGGAAATGAGCGCATACGAGGTGAAGGACAAGCTTGTGGGGGCAATAAACACACAGGAGTATGACTTCATCGTGGTGAACTTCGCAAACGGAGACATGGTAGGACACACGGGAGTATACAACGCCATTGCCAAGGCAGTGCACGCCGTGGACAACTGTGTGAGGGAAGTGATAGAGGCGGCAAAGGCTAACGACTATGAGGCAATAATCATAGCAGACCACGGAAACGCCGACAACGCCATCAACGAGGACGGAACGCCCAACACGGCTCACTCGCTTAACCCCGTGCCTTTCATATACGTGACCGACAACAACAGCGCAACCGTAAAGAACGGACGCCTCGCCGACGTCGCACCGTCGATACTCCACATCATGGGTCTGGAACAACCGGCTGACATGACAGGCGAGAACCTGATTGAGGACAACAGGTAATCCGACAACAACGGAGAACCGAAAACGATACAATCCCGGATGACACGGCATACAGACACCGTGCGTCCGGGATTTCGCATTTACGCACCCGCCAACCCAAACATGCTTTTCCGCCCTACCGGATAATACGCGCGCACACGCGCATACATTTATATAATATACGGACAGTATTTATATATCATACACACATCATTTTTCCATTACAATGACTCCCCTCCGTCCACCCAAGTAGAGACGCAAGATTTTGCGTCTCACAAGCAAGGATGTGTGTATGGTATTGCGTTGTTGTGGATGCAGTTATGGATGGGTAGGACGGGAGACGCAAGATTTTGCGTCTCTACTGTTTTATAATGGAGCGATAAAAAACATACCATTACCACCGCGATATAATTGAAGTAACCAAGTAGAGACGCAAAATCTTGCGTCTCACAAGCAAGGAACGCAACGAAAAACAAGCATTTTCCGCACTGATAACTGGCATATCATTGCTCGGGAGACGCAAAATCTTGCGTCTCTACTGTTTGATGATGGAGCGATAAAAACATGTAATCCTGTTGCGTTTAGGAGAAAAAATTGTATTTTTGCGCATCATACAACGACACGAGAACACATGAACGTAAAGATAGAAGAATCGTGGCGCAGACACATCGGAGCCGAGTTTGAGAAGCCATACTTCGCAAGACTCACCGAATTCGTGCGCTCCGAGTATGCCAGCACGAAGTGTTATCCGCCGGGTAACCTCATATTCAACGCCTTCAACCTGTGTCCGTTTGACAAGGTGAAGGCAGTCATCATCGGGCAGGATCCTTACCACGAGCCCGGACAGGCTCACGGACTGAGCTTCTCGGTGAACGACGGCGTGCCGTTTCCGCCATCCCTCGTGAACATATTCAAGGAAATAGAAAACGACACGGGCACACCTGTGCCCTCCTCCGGTAATCTCACCCGGTGGGCTGAACAGGGCGTGCTGCTGCTCAACGCCACACTCACCGTGCGCGCGCATCAGGCTGCGAGCCACCAACGCAAGGGATGGGAGGAGTTCACCGACGCCGCCATACAGGCTCTGTCGCGCGACCGCAACCATCTCGTGTTCATCCTCTGGGGCGGATACGCGCGCTCCAAGGCACGGCTCATCGACGCCTCCCGACACCTCATACTACAGTCGGTGCATCCCTCTCCGCTGTCAGCCAACCGCGGAGGATGGTTCGGCAACCATCATTTCTCGCTCTGCAACAGCTATCTCGAAGCCAACGGCATGACACCGATAAGATGGTAAGAAACACCTGCGGACGTCTGTCCGTCAGCCGGACAAGAGCAGACACACGCGGAAGACATATCACAAACAAAACCGAAGACAATGAACATACCTCCTATTATAGAAGTGGGCGACGTGCTGGTGTCGTCAGACATCATCACGGAACGGTTCTGCTGCGACCTTGACGCATGCAAGGGCATATGCTGCGTGGAGGGCGACGCGGGCGCGCCGGTCACCCTTGACGAGATCGGGGGCATAGAAGACGCGCTCGACACTGTGTGGGGCGACATGTCGGCAAGGGCGCAGTCGGTGGTCGACAGGCAGGGAGTGGCATACACCGACCGCGACGGCGACCTCGTGACAAGCATCGTAGACGGCAAGGACTGCGTGTTCACCTGCTATGAGAACGGATGCTGCATGTGCGCTCTCGAGCGAGCCTTCCGCACCGGGAAGACCGCTTTCTGCAAACCTATAAGCTGCGCTCTCTATCCCATACGCGAGAAACGGCTTGCCAACGGAGGCACGGCTCTCAACTACAACAGATGGGACGTGTGCCGCGACGCGGTGAGGAAAGGCGTGAAGGAAGACATTCCGCTATACCGTTTTCTGCGCGAGCCGCTTACAAGAAGATTCGGTCGGGAATGGTATGACGAGCTGTGCACCGTGGCGGAGGAGCTGCGCAGGCAGGGCATCATACCCTGACGGCATGCACGCGGCGGCAAGGCGGGAGCACGGCTTACGGCGGCAGGCATTGCCGTATTAGCCGCAATTCCGGACATAGTATCACCTATCCCGCATCTGCCGACACACAGTCCGAGACACATTCACGCACATCAGGCGTTTTTTAACATATATTCCGCACCGCCGCCGACCCGCCGTCTCACTACCCTCACATGCGCATCACGCCACATCTTCTGAAGAATCGTGAGCCGGTCAGCCTGACAGCAGCACGGAATATGGATTACGTTTGATTTCCGATTTAAGTTTATTTGGTATTGTTTCTGTATTCCGAGGGCGACATTCCGGCATGTTCCTTGAAGTATTTGCCGAGGAACGACTGGCTCGAGAAGTTCATGTGCTCCGTTATCTGCTTTATAGACTCCTCCGTGTTGCGCAGCCGCACTCGCAGCTCAAGCATCACATAATAGTCTATCCACTCGTTGGGGGTGCGGTTGCTCACGCTTTTCACCGTCTCGGAAAGATACTTCGGAGACAGTCCTATCTGCTCGCTGTACCAGCTGACACGCCTCTCCCTGCTGAAGTTCTTGCCCACAAGATGCATGAAGTTCAAGAATATGCGCTCGGCACGCGTGCCTGCGGAAGATCTTCTGTAAGAACCGCTTATCACACTGCTTATATCATAGAGCAATGCCGACACAAGTGCCTGCACAGTCTCATGGCGGTACATCAGCATCTCATTCTCAATGGTGCTCTTTATCATATTGTAATATGCCACAAGCCTTTCCTTCTCTACGTCACTGATGTTGTGCACGGCATGCTCGTTGGCAAAGAGGAAAAGAGAGGACAGTCCAGCCACACCCTTGACTGCCTCATCAAAGAAACTGTAAGAGAAAATTGTCACAAAGCCATTGAAGTCGGGACTTTGCCAACAGTCGCTCACCACCTGTCCCTTCCTGAACACAAAGATGTCGTTAGGCCTGACGCTCTGGCTTATGGTGTCGACAGTGTAGCCGCACTCGCCCTCAAGGCACACAGCCATGATCAGGCAACGCATACGGTAGACCTTTTCCGGTTCCTTCATCTTTTTGAAGCCGTTCATCAAAAAGACATCCTGACCCAGACTGATTCCCTCGCAGTCTTTTATCACTGTCGGGACAGTTACATCATAGAATTTCTGATTAGACATAATAACTGAATAATTTAATGAATACCTTGTTTCTAAACATTTAGTTAACGAAGATAGAAAAAATATAACATATCAGCAAATCTTTCTGTTACATTTAGCTATCTTTGTCTCAATAATTTCCTACATTACGAACATTGTATGAGCGCAAAGGTGATACAGTATAACAAAACTGTTTTTTACGTGCGTCAGACTATGCAAAACAGACATACATATCAAAACAACAAACATTATGACAAAGAATTTATCAATCGCCATCATAGCCCTGCTATGCTCCTTGCAGATACACTCCTCGGCATGCAGACAGTTCAGAAGGAACATCTCGCCCGACGGAAAGGCGGACATCCTTGTGTGCCTTCCGGAAAGCGGCAAAGCCACAGGAAGGGCTGTGGTGATATGCCCAGGAGGCGGATATGAATGGCTGGCGATGGAGAACGAGGGCACCAACTGGATTCCGTTCTTCACAGAACGCGGCATAGCCTGCATGATACTCACCTACCGCATGCCGCACGGCGACCTGAGCATTCCCGTGGGTGACGCGGAGAAAGCGGTAGCCATGGTGCGCGACAGTGCCGCCGTGTGGAACATAAACCCATATGATGTGGGCATAATGGGGTCGTCGGCAGGAGGCCATCTCGCCTCCACCCTCGCCACGCACGCTCCTTTCAGGTCGCGACCCGACTTCCAGATTCTGTTCTATCCGGTGATATCTATGGACGAGAACAAGACGCACGCAGGCTCGGTGAGAAACTTTCTCGGAGAGAAAAGGCACAACAGGAGGTATGTGGAGATGTATTCCAACGAACTGCAGGTGCGCCGCCACGTCACGCCACCGGCTCTGATACTGCTCTCCACAGACGATACGCTCGTGCCGCCCGTGACCAACGGTGTGGCTTACTACGCCGCACTGCGCAACGCAGGCATTCCTGCCGCAATGTACGCATATGCCGAAGGCGAACACGGATTCGGCTCGCAGACAGGTTTTATATATCATAAGCAACTGCTGCAAGACATCGCCTCATGGCTCGACAACCTGAAGACACCGCGCAGGGACGCCGTGAGAGTGGCGTGCATAGGCGGAGGCAGCACCGACGGACAGGGATTGGACATGAGCGGCACTTACGGTTATACGGCACGTCTGCAGCGCATCCTTTGCGACGGATACTACGTGAGGAACTTCGGAACGGCTTGCCGCACGCTGCTGTCGGAAAGCGGACGACCTTATATAAACGAGCGGGAGTGGACCGAAATGAAGGATTTCAGACCGGACATTGTCGTGATTGAGCCGGGGACAGTCGGCGGCAAGACTGAAGACAGGGTGCGCGCCGACGCACTGGAGAGCAGACTGCGTGGTGTGACAGACTCGCTGAGGGCTCTCGGCTCGAAGCCGGAGATATGTCTGGCTCTGCCCCTGAAGACTTGGGACAACACTGAGGGGACAAGCGACCCGGTGACATCTGAGGTGGTAATACCCGTCATGCGGCGTGTGGCGAGGAAAGAGAGACTGCGCGTGATAGACCTTCACACACCGTTCGGAAGCGACAGGTCGCTTATGCAGGACGACGGAATACACCCCGGCAGGAAAGGCGCGGAGGTGATGGCGGGCATCGTTGCGGAAGAGATAAAAAACATAAAAGAGGGCGGAAAGAAACGGTGAGACTTACCGGACAGGAATAACCGTAAGACAGTTGGAAAACACCGGGTTTGCGGAAGAGCCTTTCCGGGCTTGCGGAAGAGGCTTTTTCAGCCTGCGAAAGAGCCTCTTTGACACTGCGAAAGAGGCTCTTTGACAAGCCCGAAGAGGCTCTTTGGGAAGCCCGGAAAGGCTCTTTCGCAAGACAAGGGTGCCACTATCGTAAAACCATAACAATCATGCCGTGAAAAGGATGAGATTTTTCAGCAAGACAGAGAATCGTTTTCTGCCATACGTATGTGACTTTTTCATGAAACATATTATATTTTTCCGTAAAACAGATGGGATTCTTAAGTAAAACGGATGGAACTCTTCAGTAAAACGGACGATATTCTTCTGTAAAACAGACGATACTCTTCAGTAAAACGGACGGGATTTTCCTGTAAGGCATAGGACATTCTCCAATAAGACAAAAAAACATCTTATGAGCCGCCGTTGACGGCTCAACGGCTCTGCATGCGTGATATTTTCTCATTGACGTAAGCCTTGAAACCGTCGCTGCCGAGGATGTCTATGTCGTCGTAAAGACCGAGTACGAAACGTCCGACAGCGTGAAACGACACCACATCGGCGGTGAAAATCCAGTGTCCGCCGTCGTCTGTGATGCAGCTCTCCGATGCCGGATACTCTTCCACAAGCAGATTGTGCGACAGCTGTCCGAGCCTCAGCTCCACGCGCCTGCGCTCTTCTCCGCTGAACATGAACACATCGGTGTACACCTGCTTGTGCTCCTTCTCATACATCCATTCCACGTCCATCATCTCCACATCCTTCATCCGAGCCACCTTGAACGTCTTGTTGGTATGCGACCCGAGGTCGTGGCAGCGCACCTCCTGCCCGTTGTTCATCAGCAGGAAAGGCTCGACCAATCTGTCGGACACCGTAGAGCTGTGCGGCGAGGAGTAGCTGCACAGCCTCACCACGCGCCTTGCCGCGATGGCGTTTTTAAGTGCCGACACATTGCGGTTCACCGTCTTCCTCACTTCAGGATTGGTTATGTCGGCAAGCCCGTACGCCCTCGACAGCTTCACTCGCACCGACGCAGCCGTGGAGTCCTGTCCCGGCACACCGTCGAGAAGCCTGAGCAGATACTCCGCCTCACGCTCCGTCACGGCGATGTTCTCATGAAGCCGCCTGAAGAACGATGCGCTGCGGTCAAGCTGATAGTGCGTGCCGCTCTTTATGATGCGGAATCCGCAGCTCTTCAGATAGTCGAAATAATAATAAAGGTTGCGCCGTGTGATGCCCAGCCTTTCAGACATTTGCAGTGCCGTGAGCGGTGTCTCGCTGGTGAGCAGTATTATAAGTTCAAGCTCACGGCCGTATTTGTTCATTCTCATTGCACGAATAATTCAGGTTGAAACTTTTTCAGACGGCAGACGGCGAGGAGGCAGCATGACTGCCGGGAGGGCGACAATGCGGCATGAGGATGCCCGCCCATTCTTACATGAGAGGCAGAAATGCCACACCGGGAATGCTCCGCCGCCGCGCATAAAAAGCGTGCCGGTCAGTCCTTGAAGTCGAGCGGCAGCTCTCCGTTGCCCAGAAGATTGTAGCTCATGCGGTGGTATGGCGACACGCCGTGCTCCCTTATGGCGCGCCGGTGCTCCGCCGTGGGATAGCCTTTGTTGCCGTCCCATCCGTAGCAGGGATACTCGCGGTGGAGCGACTTCATGTAGTCGTCGCGGAAAGTCTTGGCAAGTATGCTCGCCGCGGCTATCGCCTGATACTTTCCGTCGCCCTTCACCACCGTGGTGTAAGGCAGGTCGCGGTAAGGCACGAACCTGTTGCCGTCCACTATCACCGCCTCCGGACGCACCTTGAGCAGGTCGAGCGCGCGGTGCATGGCAAGAAAACTGGCTTTCAGTATGTTTATCCTGTCTATCTCCTCCGGTGTCACCTCCCCCACAGCCCACGCCTCCGCGTCTGCCATTATCTGCTCTCTTAGCTCATAACGCCTGCGCTCCGTGAGCTTCTTTGAGTCGTTGAGGGCTGCGTTGTCATATCCTGCGGGCAGTATGACAGCGGCTGCGAACACGCTCCCGGCAAGGCATCCGCGCCCCGCCTCGTCGCATCCTGCCTCCACAAGTCCTTCATATAAGTGTGGTTTAAGCATTTTCTCTTATATCAGAATGGTGTTTTAATACATTTATAACTTTAATTAACCGCATGCCAGGAAAGTGGAAACATTATTTCCATATAATGCAGTAGGTTTGCAGTGTGAAACAATATTGACCCACTACTAAACACATAAGAGACAATATGGAAAAGAACATCACCCTTTCGCAAAGCAAGACAGGCTGCGGCAGGACCTCATCAGAGCTTGCCGGAACAGCATTCAGACCGTTTGAAAGACTGCGCCGCTACTACTCCGATGTGCTGGAGGAGGAAGTGAGCTACAGCCGCATGTGGAGGCTGATAAACGCCCAGCTGGCATTCGTCGCGGCTGTTTTCCCAGCCGACGCTCCGCTCCTTGCGAGAGCGTTGTGCGCGGTGTGGCTCGTCTGCTCGCTCCTCGCCTGCCGCCGGTGAGACCGTATCTTTCTGCGGCTCAGTCCTCACAGCGCGCCGGAAGAGACGGTCAGAGGGTCAGCCCCGGCGGACAGCAACCGGCAGAGGCAGCCCATTCCTTGTTCGGAGTGCCGCCCATGACAAACTCCATGCGTCCTCCCGCCGCTATGTCGTCATGACTGATGTAGCTCTTGTCATACGGTTTGCCGTTGAGGGTGACGCTCTGTATGTATATGTTCGTGTCTGAAACGCCGCGCGCCACTATAGTGAACTTGCGTCCGTTCTCCATCTTTATTGTCATCTTGGGGAACGTCGGACCGGATATGTTGTAGTATCCCGCCGCCGGACATACGGGATAAAAGCCCATCGCGGCGAAGATATACCATGCCGACATCTGCCCCGAGTCGTCGTTGCCCGACAGTCCGTTGGCTCCGAGACGGTACTCCGTCTTCATTATGTTGCGCACTTCGCGCTGGGTCTTCCACGGTTGTCCCGCATAGTTATACATGAAACTTATCTGGTGTCCGGGCTCGTTGCCGTGCCACATGCGGTTGCATGAGAACATGGAGTCGAGCTTCAGGATGTATTCCTCACGACCGCCCATACACTCCATCATGCCATACACGTCGTGCGGCACATACCAGCTGTACTGGCACGGTGTGCCCTGCGTGATGAAAGAATGTCCGCGGTCGGGTCTCTTTCCGTCCGCGAAGCGTCCGTCCTCGTGCCGTCCGTTGACGTAGCCCGTGCGCGGGTCGAACACGTTGCGGTAGTTTTTGGAGCGTTGGAGGAGCTTTTCCGCCATTTCATCGTGTCCCAACGCCTTTGCCAGACGCGCCACGCAATAGTCGTCGTAAGCATATTCGAGCGTGCGCGATGTCTGTTCCTTTCCATGATAAGCCTCCTTCACGGGGTCCTCCAGAGGTATGTATCCGTATCTGATGTACGACTTCAGCGCGCGGCGTCCCTTGCCGTCGGCGTAGTCGGAATAGTCTTCGGGTGTCTCGAACGCCATCTTCACCAGTGCCTCATAGGCTTTCCCTACGTCAAAGTTGCGCACTCCCTTGAAGTAAGCCTCGGCTATCAGCGAAGCCGCATGGTCGCCTATCATCTCCTGTGTGAAACTGTTCCACGCAGAGAACATGGGCAGCCATCCGCTCTGCTCATACTTGTTGACGAACGACTCCATCATGTCGCCCGACAGGCTCGGGCGGAGCAGCGTGATGAGAGGATGGAGGGCGCGGAACGTGTCCCACAGACTGAAGTTGTCATAATAGGTGGCATGCGTGCGCTCAATGGTCTTTCCGCCTGCGAACGAGGGGTAGCGTCCGTCGGCATCGCTCATGGCATTGGGGCAGAAAGAGGCGTGATAGAGAGAGGTGTAGAACTTCACAAGGTCCTGTCGCGTGCCGCCCTCAGCCTTCAGAGTGCCGAGATGCTTCTCCCATACACGTGTGAGCGCGGAGCGTACTTTATTGAAACTCCATCCGGGATTCTCCATCCGCATGTTGTTGCGGGCTCCCTCCACATCGCAGAACGACGACGCCACCTTCACGATAACCTCGTCTCCGGCATCCACCTTGAAGCTGAGGTAAGCCCCTATGTTCTTGCGCCCGCCGTCAGACGTGCGCCCGGCGTTTATCGTCCTGCCGTCGTAGGTGCCGCATCCGGTCACCTTGTTCTTCACCTGAACCAGAAAATGACCGCTGAACCCGGCAGGCTGACCCGTGCGCAGGTACATACGGTGCACCGGATTGCACCCTGTCACCTCTCCGCGCCGCGCGTCTATGCTCACCTGTCCCTGTCCTTCGTCGCTGTTGGGCGTTATCACGAGATAAGCCGTACCTGCCTTCCGGTAGGTGAAACGGAATATGCCGGTGCGCGACGTGCCTGTCATCTCCGCCCTGATGTTGCCTCCGAACAGCTCCACAGAGTAATAGTCGGGACGCAGCACCTCATCCATATGGTTGAATTCTGACGCCCTGTCCTCCGGCATACACCTAAGAGTGTCGAGCAGAGGCATTATAGACACAGAGCCATAGTCCTGCGTGCTGCCCCCGCTGATGTAGTGGGAGTTGCGGAATCCGTGCATACGTGTCTTGTTGTAATAGTAAGGACTCACGCCGTGACCTTCCGAGCTCTCTGTCTGCGGTGTCCAGAAGTTCATGCCGTAAGGCACGAGCACCGCAGGCATACACTGTCCCAGAGGCTCGCGTCCGTGTGTGAAGTCTGCGTTGTTGGCACCTGTTCCGATGCTTGTGTCAACATAAGTGATCAGGCTGCCGGCTCCGGCAGGCGCATAAGCCGCACCCGATGCAATCACAATCAGGGCGGCGGCGTAATGTCGTAAAGGTTTCATAATATCGGATGAATGTTTTAATATGATTCTCCCAAGTCCGGAGCTGACGTCCGGCTTTATATATTACACATTGTGCAATACTACTACAAAAATACGTGTTTTTAGCCTATTGGGCAACACTACGGTACAAAAAAAGTCACCGGCATGAGCCGGTGACGTCAAAGGAAGAGACTTGTTATATAATACCTGATTCATTTCAACATAAGTTTTCCGGCTGTCTCACCGTTCACATTCACGATGCACACACCGTCATATCCGTGAAACGGGATGCTGACGCGCTCTGAACCGTCGGCATCGTGAGACGCTATGAGAGTGCCGCAGGAGTCATACACGTCCACATTACGCACTCCCTCGGGTGACGAGACGCACAGACTGCCGCCAGCGAGCGTCACCTCCGCACGTGCGGAAGACGCGCTGCTGACGCCTGTAGGAGACACGACAGAAAAAGCGACACGGCTGGAAATCTCGGTCATACCCTCTGTCACGACACACATCTCATACTCTCCCTCGGGCAGACTGCCTATCTCCACGCTGCCGCCCGAACCGCTTACAGGGAAGCATGACTGCAGACCCTTTCCGCCGAACACAGCCACCTGCTCGTCGCCGAAGCACGGCAGACCCTCATAGAAAGCCTCCACCTTCTCAGTGGAAAGATATTCGGGACGTCCGGTCTCCAGCACCACGGGCTTGCCGATGACAAAAACTGCGCGTCCGCAAGGCTCGTGGTAGTTGTCGGCATTGAAGTATCCGGCAAAGTAAACGCCTGCCTTCAAAGGCGAGGTGAAGTTGTATGTGCCCTCAACATTAAGCGTGAGACTGCCCTGAGGACTGTCGCCGACATACGCGTAGGTAGGACACTTGGAGCTTACGGGCACTGCCGAACGCTCGTAAAGCCCTATCCAGTCGCGGTCGATGCACGGTGCGTTGTCGTAAGAAACGCTCACCGGGTCGCCCTCGGCATACACTTTCCTGTCTGTAGTGATGAAAGGCAGGGTGTTGTCGTCGCAGTTGTCGCTCACCATGAACGTCACGCGGTCGGTTATCTCAGTGTAGCCGCCGTCCTTGAAAAGCACCGCGAAATATGCGCCGGGCTCGTCTATGGTGCATCGCCATGTGCCCGACGCAGCGTCGGTATATGCGTATTTGTATGAAAGGTCAGCCGTTCCGGGCGTCTTTCCGTATACGTAGATGCCCACCCATGCGTCTGTTCCCACCGGAGCACCGGCATATGAGAACTCCAGTTCACTGCCTGTACGGAAGAAATGTCCGTCAAGCGAGAGCGCGGAATGTGCCGTGGAGCCGGTGACAGTGAACTTTTCGGGAGCGGAATAGTCTGACCACAGCAGGTTGTCATTGCGGTTGCGGACACGTATGTAGTATGTTCCGTCGGTGAGCGCACCGCTCTCGAGCGACAGGCGGGTGATGTCCTTGCCTGCGTTTATGTCGAGAGGCATGTACTTGTCGTCAACCCCGTAGAAGTCCTCACAGTTGGTGAGACGGTCGAGGACGATGTCCTTGAAAGCGTCGTCGCGCGCAATCTGATACTCCACGGCGGCTATGCCGTCTGCCTTCCCGGTCTGAGTGAACACGTAAGGCAGCGTCACCTCGCCTCCGGCAGGCGTCACGGCAGGCACCGCAGGAACGGTGTTGTCGCCCAGACGGCGCACGAAACGGTCGACAAGGACATTGTCGAGAGCCAACCGTGAGTTGCCCACCGAGTAGGTCTCAACGGTCATGGTGAGACTCTGCGGGTCGAACTCGGCTATCTGATATGTCCAGTGGTCTATGGTCTTCTGCACCTCCTCATGATTGTAGTTGTCTGGAGTCTTGCCCCAGAGCTGCTCGTATCCCTCCGCCGAAGTGCCCACTCCGCCGCCGCTTATGATGTGATAGACAGGCGTGTCTCTCATCTGTCCGCGGGCGTAGAGATGGTGATGTCCGGAGTAGTTGAGCACATGTTTGGGTGTGGAAGAGAGTATAGGCATTATCTCATTGAGCATCCACGGCGACACATCGCCCGAATACTGCTCCGCATAAAGCGGTCTGTGCTGCACGCTCACGATGAAATCGACGTTTTCATCATCCGCAGCCGCCGCAATGACTTTGCGCACCCACATCTTCTGTTCAGCCGAGGGGTCGTCGGAATCAATCACCACAAAGAGCGTCCTTCCTGCCTGATAGGCGTAATAAGTAGCCGTTCCGCTGCTTATTCCGGCATACGACAGCGCGTCGTAACGGTAGTGGCTCTTATACAGGCGCAGCTCCGGGTCCTCGCGGTATTCATGGTTGCCCACGGCGGTCATGGTGGAAAGCGACGGCGAGACCGACCTCGACTTGAACAGATGGACCGTCTCATACAGCTCGCTCCAGCCTCCGTCGACCTGGTCGCCCACGTTCATTATGAAATTGATGTTGTCCTCAAACGGAGCGTCACCATACTTCTCGCTTACCGTGCGCTGCGCCGCCTTGAGCATCCATTCATAGTCCGAGCGTTCGTTACGCTGGTGGTCGCCTATCAGAAGCACACGTATCTTCTTCTCGGAACCGGGAGCCGGCATTGTGCGGAAGCGGTAAACATCACTGTTTCCTGCCTTGCTCTCCACGCGATAATAATACACTGCGTCAGGCTCAAGATGGTCTATCACAGCCGAGTTCCAGAAATGTCTTGCCGTGATGCGGGTGGAGCCAGCCTCCACGGAGGACGAGAGATTGTCGGCGTCGCGACCGTATCTCACCACCGAACCGGCTCCGTCGGTCATGCTTTTCCAGTTGACGCATATCGAGTGTGAGGTGTTCATGTAGATGTAAGGCACGGTCATGGCAGACCTTCCCGCCGGTGCGACGGTAAGACGTATCGCCTGATATGTGCCGTCGCCCTTGTCAACGTAGTATATGTCAGGCTCCGTGCGCTCCTGACCGTCTATCAGTTTGCTGTCGCCTTCGGTAATCCTGACATCGGAAAATCCTGAGACCGTCCTCTGTGCACCTGCATAATGCGAGGCAAACATCAGCATGCACGCTGATAAAATAATGGTTCTGTTCATTTTATTTGAGGTTTTCAGTTTATATATAATAATGTGCTTCGCCATTCACGGCATCTGTACGATGCCTGTTCCACATTGTGGTGACAATAAGATTAATATGGTTGTCTGTCCGTAGTCAGACGAAATCCGCTTGCAAATATAAGCATTTTATATCATATAAAACAATCTTACCCGGTATATTTTTATCTTCTCACAGTCTGACATAAGACCCTTCTGTAAGCACACGACGCTGACACGGAATGAAGGCTGCGCGTGTATGAAAACGTATAAACATGCAAAACGGAAAGTAAAATATTTTGACAGATGAAATATCGGAAACAGAAATACGGAGCATCCGAGACATGACGGAAATTCCACGGAAACTCTTTGAAATTCATGAAAAAACAATATGAGAAGTCAGTCCCCCGTCTCCGGAAATGCCGGAAATGCTCTTCCACATCTCAAAACATGCCGTTCCGTCATCCGGAAAAGGCATTGCCGGCACACGGAAGAGGCTCTTTGGCAATGCGAAAGAGGCTTTTTGACACTGCGGAAAAATAAATCCAAAGGCGCGGAAACGGCTATGCGGAAATATCACACTGACTGTGAGACACTTGCGTCACCGCCTGAATACAAGCGTATTCGCATGCGTCGGCACTTCAGTCTGCGAATAGCCGATTCTCGCGGAGTTTACTTCTGCGCAGCCAGAATATTTATACGGAAAAGACGAATAAACTTGCAAAAACATATTAACGGGAAGAATTGTCACGCGCGCACGCACAAACTGCGCCACAAGAGGAAGACTGCTGTCGCAGGTACACACATAACCAAAAAAGGAGACCCGCCTTTCGGTGAGTCTCCCATAATACGATTAATACATCAGCTTCATCTCACAACTACCTTGCGTATGCTTCCGTCGGACATTCTCACTATATTTATTCCCCTTTCAGGTTTATTGAGGCGGCGTCCGTCAATGCCGTAGCGCGCGCCCTCGACAGCCGGAATGTCTGCGTCAGGACGCACGATGCCGGTTGTTGTGAGCGTTGCTTCATTGGAGTAAGCGCTCTCGCCGCTGCCGTAAACAGCCGTCACCGTGTACACAGCACCGTCATGACCGGCTTCCGTGTCGATAAATCTGTTGGCGGTCAGAAGCTCTGCATTTATCCTGACATTGTCGCGATAGACGTTGTAACCCAACAGTTCATCAGCCTCACGGCTGCCGTCATAGGGAGCATATGTGAAGTCGTCGACCATGAGCATAACCACACGGCGCACGCACCGCACGGCAAAATAGCGGGTGCCTTCGGGTACTTCGAACGTGTACTTGCGCCATCCGTCGCTCACAACGATATGGTCGTCCTCGTTAAGCTTGACGAAACTGTCGTGGTGATTGTCCGTGGTGGAGTAATATACATTTATCCACTCGTTGTCGAATGTGGCGCCCTTGGCATAGAAAGATATCGTCTGCCGCCGTCCGTCAAGGCGCGGAGTGATGAGCCAGTCGTCGTTTTCGGCAGGCCAGTCTGCCGACGGGCACACAAGCATCTGCCTGCTTGCGTCATTCACAGGCACAAAGGCGTAGTCCTGATTGTCGTCCGTCCACACGCCCGCCTGCGCAAGGTTGAACACTTGAAATGCCATCGGCGCGCCCTGATTGTCGTAACTTATGGGGATGCGGGGTGACACCATGGTGGTCGACTTGTCGGCATCGTAAACGCTCCAAGCACCGATGTTGTCGATGATGAACGGCTCGTAGTCCTCAAAACCGTCTGTCACGGTATGCATTTCTCCATGCTCCACCGGCGCGACTGAGGATGCCGCATTCCATGTGAGCGACACATTGCCGGGGACACCTGTGGCTGAAAGTCCGTCGACAACGGGCAGATCAGAACGCCGCACAGAGGTGACGAGTGTCACGGAAACATCATTTCCGTCGAATTCATCGGCATCATACCTCACTATTGAATGCCATTCATGGCTGTCGGCAACGGCATCGGCAGGTGTGGCTTTGAGCCTACAGATTACGCTTACGGTGCTGGCTGGGTTGACATCAGCTCCGTTGACTGTCGCAACGGTCTCTCCGTCGCGCACGAATTCCACCTTGTAGCCGCTGGCTACATTGCCTCCATGATTGAACACTGAAGCCGTATAGGTGACGTCATCGCCTATGCCGGCACGCTTGTTGTCTACCGTAAACGACGTGACGGCAAGGTCGTTGGCATATTCGGACTCGCCTATACTTATGTTGTCCACATACATGTTGCGGTATGCTCCGGCTTCAGCCTCGGCAATGGCGAGCAGTCCGATGTTGGCGAACGACGCCTTCTGCTTCGGCAGATTGACGACACACTCCACCCATCCGTCCGAGTTCTCGTTCTGATAGAACAGCGCATTGTCCACATCCTGCCATTCTCCGCCTTCGAAAGATATCTGAACCTGCAGACGGTCGTTCACTTCTCCGTCCCAGTCTGGGTCATACCACGGACTGTGGGCTTTGTAAAACCAGAACCGGAGTTCAGGGTTGACGGCTCCGGAAAGGTCGATGAGCGGAGAGACATAGCGCGAACGGGTGTCGTAGTCGGCGTATTTTGACTCGGCGACAATCATTCCGTTGTCGCTGTCTTGCGTCATCACTTCCTCAAATTCGCCCATTTCATCGTCACCGATGGTGTGCCATTCGAAGTCTGCGGCATTGCCGTCAACAAACCATGGCACAGCAGGTGTCTGTCCGGAAAACGACTCTTTGTAGGGCAGTCCGAGCGGCACACCGCTCAGGACAGACGAAGACACAGCCGCCTCACCGCTCTGCCCCGCAGCGACAGGAGTGACGGTGTAAGACACGAGAGCCTGACCGCGCTCCACAGGCACCTTGTCTGTGTAGGCGACACCCTTGAATGACGACGCTATAACCTTGCCGTCGCGGGCTATGGTGTATGTGATGTTGTCGAAATCGACATATCCTCCGTTAACAGAAGCTGTCGGAGCGTCCCATGTCACGGTGACGCTCTTGTCCGCATTGAGTCTCGCCACAACATCGGAAACGGCTACCGGAGCGTCGGGACCCACGAATATCTTCCGTTCGGAAGCCGCGCCCTCACCCTCGGCATTTGACGCAACAATGCGGTAGGTGTTGAATCCGTGTACCGGTTCCGTGTCTTTCCACGTCAGCCCCGCGCCCGGCTTAACATCTTTATATGTCTTTGCCGGGACGTCATTGCCGTTACGGTAGATGTTGATGTCCGTATTTCCTGACAGCATACCGTCGGTGGCTGTAACTTCAGGAGCATAAAACGACAGTTCCGCCGACATGCCTCCAAGCTCTGCCGGAACAACCGACAGACCGGTGACAGCACCGGGCACACCCGCCGAAGAGATGTCCGTCACATATACATTGTCTATGTCTATGCGGTGCATGTCAGGCTCGCTGTATGCGTAAAAGCCCAGACGGTAGTCTCCGTCAGCCCCTACATATATCTTTACGGTCTTTGTCCCGGAATCGGAAGACACCACATTATTATAATCGGCGAGTTCCGTGGTGAACGTTAAAGGGTCGGACGACGTTCCGAGACACACTTTCAGATTTTCCGGTTTTGAGTTTATTCCGAGATGGAAACTGAGCTCATACACCCTTCCGGCAGAAAGATGGAACTCCGGAGAAATGCTCCAGTCGTCTCCCGGAAGACCTGTCTGATAATCCAACATGTATGCCATCGCACCGTTGAGAAATTCCCATGTGCGTCCGCCATTGTTGTCAACAAGTGTCCATCGGGCAAAGTCGTCTTCGGTGTCGAAGGTCTCTCCGAACACCACATCTCCGTTACCGGCACTCGCACTGCCCGCAGCCAGAGACAGAAAAGCCGCAAACAGATGCCTTTTAATGAAATAATGTGGATTTACGTACATTTGTTTTGATTTTAAAGAATTAACGTTACAAAATTACATCAATACCATTTTTCAATGTACAATCATCACTACTGCATTACCACTGCATTTCTATTCTGAGCCTACAATATCATTAAGAAAATCGTGAATGCTCACACCCTGAGGCACACCGAGCTTCTTCCGCAGGCGGTGACGTGACGACTCGACGCTCCGCACCTCACGGAATGTAAGGGCGGATATTTCCTTTGTCGACATGCCTATGTGCAGATAGGCGCACAGACGCAAGTCTGTATTGCTGAGATTGGGATATTGCTGCGACAGACGGTTGAGGAAATCAGGATGCACTTCATCGAAGAATACCCTGAAATCCTCACTCACCGGTTTGTCGTTATAATGTTGCAGGGCATGTATTATGTCATTGAGCCTTTTACGGTCCTGACTCTTATTTTCCACCATTCCATCGCAAATATCAGTCAGCCCGTCGCTTAACTTGCGGTGGAACTCGCTTATCGACGCAAGGTCAATGGTGTAGGTGGTGAGCTGACGGTTCTTGCTGGCGAGCTGATTGTTCATATCCCGCTGGCGACGTTCGTGCTCCCGCTGCTCATAGTAGACAAGTCTGTCACGCTGAATATTTATGAGTCTGTTCTTTCTACGGTCGCTTCGGATGCGAAAGAGAAGTATGACTGTGAATGCGGCAAGTATTAAAAGGAATACTGAAACGACACACACCATGAGCGTGCGGAGGAAGACAATGGTACCTAAAGTGCCGACCGAAGCCTCCAGTCTGCTGTTAGCGTTCTTCAGCCTTTCGGAGTCGTAGGCTACAAGAAGCTGCCGCAACTGCCTGTCACTGTTTTCCCGCCATACAGAATCGCCCGTCTCCTCATACTTTATAATATTGCGCAGTGCCTCAATGGAATCTCCTAATACGAACGATATGTCGGTAAGCTGACGATAGGAACGTGTCTGCACCGCCAACGGAGTGCCCGACAACCTACGGTGTATGAGCCTCACCATGCGGCGTGCCTCACCTTCCTTACCGAGCAAAGCCTTGACATAAGCCGTATTAAGCATGGTCTGAAGAATGTCAGGATTGAACTTCAGGGATGACTGAAGGCGTGATGCCCTGTACAGTTCAGCCTCAGCACGTGTATAATCTTTCTGTGCGCAGTACACTTCGGCGCGGTTTGTGTATATCAACGACTGCCCGAGTCTGTCAGCAGATGACGTGTATCTGAAAGCACTGTCCATATAGCAAAGTGCCTCACCGTACTTTTTCAGGGCGTAGGATACAAGTCCAAGATTATTATAATTGTCCCGTATATTGACCGAATCGTTCAAAGACAGGTTTATTCCAAGTGCCTGCCGAAGCAAATCTTCAGCATTGGAATAACGTCCGGAAGAATAGTATATCCCGAAGATGTCGTTGCACAGGAGGGCATGAATGCGGTCTTCGGACAGCCCTCTGGCTCTGTTCATTGCACTGCGATACAGGCGCAGTGCAATGTCAAGGTCTCCGAGCGACTGATAGTTCTTGCCTCTCAGACGGTCGACATTCATGAGCAGCCGTCTGTCTTTGATGCTGTTTTTCAACAAGGAAAGGCTGTCGGACAGACGGTTGAGCAGGAAGAGTGCTCTTGCATTCTCACCGTGTTCTGTCATGGAAAGGGCTTTTATGTAATCGCGCTGCGCCTCGTCTGTTGCGCCATATGCCGGAAGAGCCGACAGAATGAATAATAAAAGGAAGGAAAATGCAGCAGACAACAGCACGTGACAATGCCTCACACTGCCTTGCCTGCACTTTTCTGCATCACCGAAAAAACCGCAACAACTTATATTTAACGCTATATCATAAAAGGTCATTTTCATTCTCGGAAACTCAGAACATACGGCTCACTCGTCTGACTCCCTCTACAAGCGCGTCAATCTCTTCCCTTGTGTTGTACATGGCGAACGAAGCGCGCACCGCACCCTGTATGCCGTAACGCTGCATAACGGGCTGCGCGCAGTGGTGACCCGTGCGGACGGCGATGCCGAGGCGGTCGAGCAACGTGCCCATATCGAGATGGTGGATGTCGCCCACAAGGAATGACACAACGGCGTCCTTATGCTCCGATGTGCCGAAAAGGGCGATTCCATCGATGGAACGCATCTGTTCCATGCAGTAGGAAGTAAGCTCACGCTCGTGCGAAGAGATGTTTTCCAACCCTATATCATTAACATAATCGAGTGCCACGGCAAGCCCGTGGGTGGCTATGTAGTCAGGAGTTCCTGCCTCGAACTTGAACGGCAGGCTCTGGAAAACGGTCTTCTCGAACGTCACGCTCTCTATCATCTCACCGCCGCCCTGGTATGGCGGCATGCGGTCGAGCCACTCTTCCTTGCCGTAAAGCACACCTATGCCGGTGGGACCGTATATCTTATGTCCGCTGAAAGCGAAGAAGTCACAGTCGAGCTCCTGCACGTCCACCCTGAAATGCGGTGTGCTCTGCGCCCCGTCTACCAGCACAGGCACACCGTGAGAGTGGGCAATGCGTATCATCTCCCTCACCGGATTGACCGTTCCGAGGACGTTGCTCACATGGGCGACACTCACTATCTTGGTGCGCTCCGTGAACATGCCGGCATACGCTTCCATGTCAAGCTCGCCCTCATCGTTCATCGGTATCACCCTGACAGCCACTCCGCGACGGGCAGCCTGAAGCTGCCACGGCACGATGTTGGAATGGTGTTCCATCACGGAAACGATGATTTCATCGCCCTCTTTCATGAATTCCTCGCAGAAAGAGGACGCCACGAGATTGATGCTCTCTGTCGTTCCGCGTGTGAAAACCACCTCTTCGGTCTTTCCGGCATTGATGAAACGGCGCACCGTCTCGCGCGCCGCCTCATGCAGTTCGGTTGCCTGCTGCGACAGATAGTGCACACCACGGTGCACGTTGGCGTTGGCGTTGAGATACTCATGCCGCATGGCGTCGAGCACACAAAGCGGCTTCTGCGTCGTGGCGGCATTGTCGAGATAAATCAGCGGTCTGTCGTAGACTGTGGTGGAGAGTATGGGAAAATCCTTGCGTATGGCGTTTACATCGTATGTCATAACCATGTTTTAATGACTGTAAAACCTTTTATTTGCACATGCTGCATCCCTGACACTTGCACAACTCGCCCCGGAAACGCTTCTCCACAAGGTAATGCAGACGGTCACGGAGCGGTTCGAGCGTTATCTTGTCAACGACCTCATTGATGAACGCGAACTCTAGCAGCAGGCGCGCCTCCTTCACCGGGATGCCGCGCTGGCGCATATAGAACAGTGCGGCGTCGTTGAGCTGTCCCACGGTAGAGCCGTGCGAACACTTCACATCGTCGGCATAGATCTCGAGCATCGGCTGAGTGTACATGCGGGCTTCCTTTGTGGCGCACAGGTTACGGTTCACCTCATCCGACACAGTCTTCTGGGCGCCCTCGCGAACAAGCACCTTTCCGGCGAACGCACCGACGGACCTGCCGTCGAGTACATACTTGTAGAGCTCATGACTCGTGCAATGCGACACCCTGTGGTCTATGAGAGTGTTGTTGTCGACATGCTGCTCCTTGTCGGCGATGACAAAGCCGTTGACGTCACACTCCGCCCCTTTTCCGCAGAGAGCGAGCTCAAGAGAGTTGCGTGTCACGCCGTTGTGCAGGGTTATGACGTTATGGCTCACACGACTGTCAGCCTGCTGTTCTATGTACACATTGCTCACACGGCTGTTCAGATGATGGGTCTCCTCCATGCAATAAAGCTCGAGCGAGGCATTCGCCCCAACGTAAGCCTCCGTCACCTGTGTGGCAAGGAAGCGGCGCTCATCGGCAGTATGGTCGCAGAAAAGCAGTCGCGCCTCGGCTCCCTCGTCAAGAACGATGAGCACACGGCGGTTCACCATCAGGTCGACATCAGCCCGGAGGATGTTTATCACCTGTATGGCGCGCTCCGCCTTTACGTTGCGCGGCACATGCACAAGCAGTCCGTCCTGCGCCAGCATGGTGTTGAGAGCCGTCACGGCATCAGTGTCCGTGCGGGCGATACGGGCGTAATAATCAGCGATGAAACCGGGGTTTTCGGCGGCATAAGCGTTCAACGAGCCCACATAAACGCCCTCCGGAAGTGTGGACTTGGGCATGAGCCGGCTGTAGAAAGCATCGTTCACCACGAAGTAGAGCGACGTGCTCAGATTAGGGACGTCGCACCGGAACACATCGTAAGGGTTCACCGGAATGTCCAGACGGTTGAGGTTGAGACCATAGTCCGGACTGAAAATCGCGTCCATATCCGTGTATTTGTATTTCTCCACCTTGCGTGTGGGGAAACCGAGGCGACGGAAGTCATCGAACGCCTTGTCCCTGATGGCGTTCAGAGCCGCCGCGCTGTGGCTGAACAATGCGTCGCGTCCCGACCCGTAAAGGTCTATATACTGTTTTTCACTTCCCATAATCACTCCTCTCCGATTTCTGCCTTAATCCAGTCGTAGCCTCTTTTCTCAATCTCCTTCGACAGCTCCGGTCCGGCGGTCTTGACTATCCGTCCCTTGTAGAGAACGTGAACCACGTCGGGCTTTATGATGTCGAGCAGACGCTCATAGTGGGTTATGACGATTGTGCTCGACTCCGGCGTCTTCAGTTTGTTCACACCTTCCGCCACGATTCGCAGCGCGTCGATGTCCAGTCCGGAGTCTGTCTCGTCGAGGATGGCAAGCTTCGGCTCGAGCATAGCCATCTGGAAGATCTCGTTGCGCTTCTTTTCGCCGCCGCTGAAACCCTCGTTCACCGAGCGTCGGGTGAACTTGCTGTCAAGCTCCACTATCTTTCTTTTCTCGTTCATGAGCTTGAGGAAGTCGGCTGTCTTCAGCTCCGGCAGTCCCTGATACTTGCGTTTCTCGTTTACGGCAGTCCTGAGGAAGTTGGTCATCGACACACCCGGAATCTCCACAGGATACTGGAACGAGAGGAACAGTCCCTCGTTGGCGCGGTCCTCCGGCTTCATCTCCAGCAGGTTCTTTCCGTTGAAGAACGCCGTGCCGGCGGTCACCTCATACAGCGGATTGCCCGTAAGCACCGCGCTGAGTGTGGATTTTCCCGAACCGTTAGGTCCCATTATGGCGTGCGTCTCACCGTCCTTTATCGTAAGGTTTATACCTTTGAGTATCTCTTTGTCGCCTATTCTGGCGCGCAGGTCTTTTATCTCTAACATAACTGTATGTATTTCTGATGTGAGTATTTAATAATTATCCAAGTTTATCCTAGTCTTTTTGACAGTGCGGCGATGCTCCACACCGAGCAGAGAATCGACGAGACCGCTGAAGTCATCTCTCGTGAACGCGAACGGGAACGTTGTCTTCAGAGCCACGGAAATGGCGTGGCGGTGCATCGGCGAGCGCGTGGCATAGAGTCTGTCCGAGCCGTTGTACCTGGTATTCACCTTTGTTTTCCCGTCGACGGCGAGGCGGAATCCGTAGTCCACCTCAATGGCGATGCACGAGAAGAAATACATGTCCACCCCGACAGAAGGCGCGACACTGAGCAGCGGACTGCTCACCCGATAGTCGCGTTCATACACGGTATGCGAGGAGGACATGCTCATCGTGCCCGCCGCATGGCGTCCCGACATATTCCAGAAGGAAGCCGCCCCGAGGTAAGGTTGCAGCGGTTTGTCGGGCGACAGGAAGTACCACCGTCCTCCAAGCATTATCTGCGACATCGTGGCGGACACGTCTCCCGAGAAGTAATCAAGCCCCTCATGGTCGTAACCACCGACGACAGAGAATCCGGAATGCGGTATGAAATACTCGAGATGCGCCGAGAAGCCAGGTCCTCCGCCCGTCTTGACAGGGTCGTATTGCGTCGAGGGAGCATCATTGCCGGTCACAACAGGCATCACCGGACTTATTCCCACGCTCAGTGCCCAGCGTCTTGTCACATCGTCCTGAGCCATGCCGGAGGCTGCCGCCATGCTCAGCGCAATGGCAAAGACAGCGATATGTGTTGGTCTCATATACAAAACCGTTTACTACATTATTATATATGTGTCATCCCACCGACCCTTCGAGCGACACGCTGAGGAGCTTCTGCGCCTCGACTGCGAACTCCATGGGCAGCTTGTTGAGCACTTCCTTGGCATAGCCGTTCACTATCAGCCCTATCGCCTGCTCGGTGGAGATGCCCCGTTGGTTGCAGTAGAACAGCTGGTCCTCGCTTATCTTGCTTGTCGTAGCCTCATGTTCCACTATCGCCGAGTCGTTGTGTATGTCCATATAAGGGAACGTATGCGCCCCGCACTCGCTTCCGAGGAGCAGGCTGTCGCACGAGCTGTAGTTGCGGGCGTTGTCTGCTCCCGACGTCGCCCTGACCAGTCCGCGGTATGAGTTCTGGCTGTGTCCGGCGCTGATGCCCTTACTTATGATGGTGCTGCTCGTGTTTTTGCCCATGTGTATCATCTTGGTGCCGGTGTCCGCCTGCTGGTAATGGTTGGTCACGGCAACGCTGTAGAACTCCGCCTGAGAGTTGTCGCCGCGCAGGATGCACGACGGATACTTCCACGTTATGGCTGAGCCGGTCTCCACCTGAGTCCACGACAGTTTGGAGTTGACCCCGCGCAGGTCGCCGCGCTTGGTCACGAGGTTGTACACTCCGCCCCGTCCGTTCTCGTCGCCCGGGTACCAGTTCTGCACTGTAGAGTACTTCACCTCGGCGTTGTCCTTCACCACTATCTCCACGATTGCCGCATGCAGCTGGTTCTCATCGCGCATAGGGGCTGTGCATCCTTCGAGATAAGACACGTAGGAGTCGTCGTCCGCCACTATGAGCGTGCGCTCGAACTGACCCGTGTTGCGCGCGTTGATGCGGAAATAGGAGCTCAGCTCCATCGGACAGCGCACGCCCTTGGGAACGTAGACGAACGAGCCGTCGCTGAAAACGGCACTGTTGAGCGAGGCGAAGAAGTTGTCCCTGTAGGGCACGACCGAGCCGAGATACTCGCGCACGAGGTCGGGATGGTTCTTTATGGCGTCGCCTATCGAGCAGAAGATGATGCCCTTCTCCGCGAGCTTCTCCTTGAAGGTGGTCTTCACCGACACCGAGTCCATGATGGCATCCACCGCCACGCCGCTGAGCGCAAGGCGTTCCTCGAGCGGTATGCCGAGCTTGTCGAACGTCTTCATCAGCTCCGGGTCTATCTCCTTCTTGCCGTCGTCCTTCTTCTTCGCCATAGGGTCGGCGTAATAGGAAATTGCCTGATAGTCTATCTCCGGCAGGTGGAGGTGTCCCCACGACGGCTGTTTCTGTGTCTTCCAGAACTCGAACGCCTTGAGGCGGAAGTCGAGCATCCAGTCCGGTTCGCCCTTCTTCTGCGAGATGAGACGCACCACGTCCTCATTAAGTCCCTTGTCTATTATATCCGTATGCACGTCTGTGGTGAACCCGAAAGCATACTTCTGCTCCGCCACCTTGCGCACATATTCATTCTGATTGTTGTTTATCTTCTCCATTTGTGTTTCGTTGTCTTGTACGCATGCGATATGCACGCTCTGCAAGTTTACAAAGATAATGAATAAAAAGAATGAAAACAAAAAACGGAACATAAAAAATCAAAACCCGGAATGATGTTTTATCCAAATCAATCACACGCTTTAATAAATGTCGGATAAATTATATCAGACTGCCGGATTTGGAATGTTGCAAACCGACTTCATTATAAATAAATTGCACAGGGCATCTTTCTCTATTACAACCTCTTTCATCGCGAAGCATATAACCATGCATATTTGTATTTGGAACAAGACGTATGTGATGGCGATTCAAAGAAAACCGGGAATGTGAAAAAACGGCATTGTCCCAGAGTAAAACCGTCATGACCATCACACAGCAACTCCATTAGCGTACCCACATTTGCATACGGCTGTGCGGAACGGACTGTATGAACCCTGTAACACGCGCCTTTTATTCTTCAACATGACAATAACGAATGTGCTTGGACTATCATAATGTAAGACAATACTTTGATTGTATAAATATGCGGAAAATGACTCTGGGAGTGAATATTCATACAGCGTCAACTCAACGAGAGCCGTTTATTTGCGGAGGAAAGTGCTTGCGGCTGGAAATACGCGAGTTTCGGGCGGTTTTTATAATACGTTGTAATACAATAATTTAGAATATTCTGGCAGACAAGAAGGGCTTTACGGTGTGACGGAAGAGCATGTTCGGGCTTGCGAAAGAGGCTTTATGACATCACGGAAGAGCCTTTATTGCGTCATGAAAGGGGCTTTTCTGTGAAGTGGAAGAGCACATTTCACAATGCGGGAAAGGCTTTTCGGGCGATGAGACCGCACATTTCGGGCTATCCGACAGTATCACGACGCCATGAGAAAGGCTCTTTCGCAGGCTGGGAGTGACACGAAAGGGTAATCGCATTTCTATTTCACGATTTTCTGTTGTAGTGTTTTTTTACTTTCCGAAACGTATATTTATGCAGATTCTTACGGTTTCATCGGTCTTTTATTAATACAAAAACAAGTTGCCGTCAAGCCAGTCCATGGAACGAAACGGAGCGATGAGGACGCACGGCAGGAAGACGGTGGAGGAATGCGGGAGGCATTTCAGAGCGTGGAGAGCAGAGCGTCCATGCGACTGACGCGCACGAGAAAAGTCTTTCTAAGATTGTCGCACGAGGAGCGGAACGACACAAAGGTGTCGAAACGGGCGGGTTCGAGCGATGCCCACATGCGTTCATCGGCAAGCGCGGAAGGCTCCATCTCAGCACGCCAGCGGTCAAAACAGCCGATTACATCGGGAATTTGAGCCTTCAGCACCTGCCATCGACGCCTCACGAGAGAGACAAACTGCGGGTCGGAAAGCAGACGGTCGAACCACATGGCGTTGCGGTTGTAAATGCTGTCTGTGGTAAGCAGCCGCACATCCTTGCGGTTGAGGCGCGACGGACGGAGGTCGCCTCCCGCGTCAACACCAACAGAGATGAAGGCAAGGTCGAAGTCCCAGACAGGTCCGGCAGTGAGTCTGCCGTCCTCGCCGCAATACATGTAACAGCTGCGTGGACCGTTCGGCTCGGCGTTCTGCGCTATCTCGTGCACCAACCACCAGTCGGCGAACGACGTGGAGTCAATATATCTGCCGTATATACCGTTCATGTCGGGATGTAGGGAATAGAGTTTTTGCTCGATTTCATCGAACATCCGACGGGCTTTATCCATCATGTCGGAGGTCGGCGGGTCGGGAGACTTGATGTTGACGGGCAGCCTCCGGTGAGCGGTATGGAATCGAGGAGAGCCGTCGTCGTAGCTGTCGAGCTCGAAAAGGAATCCGCGTTTTTCGTCGATTTCAACGCGGCCGCGCGCCACCCTTATCTGTTCGCAAAGCAGATAGCAGCCCTGCGGCTGTCCGTTCACCACAACATCCACCTGCCGACAGTCAGGTGTCCATGCAAGAGAGGTGCGGCGCGCGAGCTCGAGGGCGAGCATGTTGCGCATCAGACTGTGGTCCATGAAATTGGCGAGCAGTGCCCACCGCTTGCCCGGAGCCATGCCGAGAAGGGGATGTCTGCCGTCGAGACGGATGGCGTAAGGCTTTTTCGGTTTGGTAAAGGTGGAGTGTCCCCGACCCTTCACATCCACGTCGCTTGAGCAGAAATCCTCGGTTCCATCGGGCATCACTATCCTCATGCGGCATCCTTCCGTCCATTTGTCGCGTGAGGTTATCGCCGAAGAGCCGGGCGTGTCGATGTATATCACCGGCAGACTGCCGGCATACGCACGCGCTGAAAGCACAAGGAGAAGAAAAGGCATCAGCCATGTGCGCACCTGTGCGTAACCGTGCGGAAAAAGCGAAAAGGAAATTTCTGACTTACTCATATGCCATATATGTTTTCTGTGTTTTGTCCGCTACGTTCAGGAACAACGCCAGCGGATGAATGAAAGTATTTTTTCTCATTGATATCCGACACACCCGGAGGTGACGCCCATTACGGAAGGGCGGTGCGACGCCACTCCGACACTAAGCGCGCGATGCCTGCCTGTAGCAACGGAAGAATCACGTATTCCGTCATGGACAGGCTTGACAGCCGTCTTTCCATAATAAAAAAACCGGGAAAAACCATCCTCACGGAACGTTTTCCCGGCACAGTATGATATCTTTATTTATCTTTTCAAGCCGATGACACGCGGAACGGGGCGTCAGAGTTTCTGCTGTACCTCTATCTCGGTGAATGTCTCGAGGATGTCGCCCACCTGTATGTCGTTGAAGTTGACAAGGCTTATACCGCACTCGAAGTTGGCTGCCACCTCCTTCACGTCGTCCTTATAACGCTTCAGGGCATTGATGTCCGCGGTGTGTACGACGATGCCGTCGCGTACGACACGGGCGCGGTCGGTGCGGTGAACCTTTCCTTCGGTGACATAAGCGCCGGCAACCGTGCCCACCTTCGATATCTTGTAGACCTCGCGCACCTCCACCTGTCCGGTGACAATCTCCTTCTTCACCTTCTCAAGCATGCCTTCCATAGCCGACTTCACATCGTCTATGGCATCGTAGATGACCGAATATGTGTTTATCTCCACGCCGTCCTGCTCAGCCTGCTTGCGCGCCGCAGCCGACGGACGCACCTGGAATCCCACGATGATGGCGTCGGAAGCATCTGCCAGAGTGACGTCGCTCTCTGATATCTGACCCACAGCCTTGTAGATGACATCCACCTTTATCTTCTCCGTGGACAGCTTTATGAACGAGTCGCTCAACGCCTCTATACTTCCGTCGGTGTCGCCCTTGACGATGATGTTGAGCTCCTTGAACGAGCCGAGGGCTATGCGGTGGCTTATGTCGGAGAGCGTAAGACGCTTCTGTGTGCGCAGTCCCTGCTCGCGCTGGAGCTGCAGACGCTTGTTGGCAATGTCGCGTGCCTCCTGCTCTGTGTCCAGAACATGGAACGTGTCGCCTGCTGTCGGCGCGCCGTTAAGACCGAGGATGATTGCCGGCTCAGCCGGTCCGGCACTCTCAATGCGGCTGTTACGCTCGTTGAACATTGCCCTGATGCGTCCGTAGTTGGTTCCCGCGATGACATTGTCGCCCACCTTCAGCGTACCGTTTGACACGAGCACGGTAGACACGTAGCCGCGTCCCTTGTCGAGAGACGACTCGATGATTGATCCGGTTGCCTTGCGCGCGGGGTTCGCTTTAAGGTCGAGCATCTCCGCCTCAAGCAGCACTTTCTCGAGCAGTTCCTTTACTCCGATGCCTTTCTTTGCGCTTATCTCCTGACACTGGTACTTTCCTCCCCACTCCTCTACAAGCAGATTCATGTTGGCGAGGTCCTCCCTTATCTTATCGGGATTGGCTCCCGGCTTGTCAATCTTGTTTATGGCGAACACCATCGGCACGTTCGCTGCCTGCGCATGTGCTATCGCCTCCTTGGTGGTAGGCATCACACTGTCGTCCGCAGCGATGATGATGATGGCTATATCAGTTACCTGAGTACCACGCGCACGCATAGCTGTGAACGCCTCATGTCCCGGAGTATCGAGGAACGTTATGCGTCTGCCGTCCTCCAGTCTCACGTTGTAGGCACCGATGTGCTGCGTTATTCCGCCCGCCTCTCCGGCTATGACGTTTGTCTTGCGTATGTAGTCGAGCAGCGAGGTCTTGCCGTGGTCCACATGACCCATTACCGTAACGATGGGCGCGCGCGGCAGAAGGTCGTTCTCGTCGTCCTCGGTCTCGGTGATGGCTTCCTGCACCTCAGCGCTCACATATTCGGTCTTGAAGCCGAACTCCTCGGCTACGAGGTTGATGGTCTCGGCGTCCAGACGCTGGTTGATGGACACCATGATGCCCACGCTCATAAGGGTTCCGATGACCTGGTTGACGGAGATGTTCATCATGTTGGCAAGTTCGCTCACGGTGACATATTCCGTCAGCTTGAGCACCTTGCTCTCCTTGCGCTCCTCAAGACGCTCCTCATTGAGCTTCTCCTGCACAGCCTCTCGCTTCTCCTTGCGGTATTTGGCGCCCTTCTTGTTCTGGTTCTGCTTGTTGGTGAGCCTTGCGAGCGTCTCCTTAACCTGACGTGCGACGTCCTCCTCGTTCACCTCGATGGGCTTGTGGTTACGGTTCTTGTTCTTCTTTTTCTTACCGGAGCCCGACTTGTTGTCCGCCGCGCGCTGCGCTTCCTGCTGTGATGCGGCGTTGATGTCGACTCTAACCTTGTTGATGCGCTCGCGTTTCTTCTTCTCGCCACGCTGCTGCATCACCTTCTCCTCGCGTTCCTTGCGCTTCTCCTCCTTTGTTTTCTTCTTCGGACGGGTGCTCTGGTTGAGCGCGTCGAGGTCGATACGCCCGAGCACATTCACCTTTGTGGCATTCAGGATTTTCTTCTCACTCTTGGTCGTGAATATGTTTGTGGAGGCTTTAGTGCCCTCCGCGGTGTTGTGTCTCGCGGAAGCCTCCTTCTTCTCCGGCTCAGTCTTCCCGACTCCCGGCTCATTCTTCACGTTGTTCTTTTCTGTCTTCTTTACTTCAATCACGTTGTCGGTATTATTTTTTTCAGTGTCATCAACGCGCGTGTCTGCGGCAGCCTGCGGGGCAGCCTCAGCTGGAGCATTAATTGTCTGGGTTGGTTCAGATAGGTTTTTATCAACGGATTTCACCTGACTGCCGGCATCAGTCTTGTGTTCCTTTTCCTTTTCCGCATCAGGCACAGAAGCTTTTCTCGCGGCAGCTGGTTTGTTGATGCTGTCGAGATCTATCTTGCCCAATGGCTTGTACTGCTGCTGCGAGGCGGTGGAAAGAAGTTTGTCGGCACGGTGATCCTTCGGTCCCTGCGCACGCTTCTTCTCCTTCGGTTTCTTCAACTGAAGTTTTTCAGCCTGCGTCCTCACCTCCTTGTCCTGCTGGAACTCACGCATGAGAGCCTGATACTGCTCATCGTTGAGTTTGAAGCTCGGCTCCGGTTTCACTTCGCCCAGTTCACTTCTTTTCTCAAGGAACTCCACTGCCGTCTGGAGTCCTATGTTCAATTCACGTAATGCTTTATTTAACCTGATGCTCATATTTATTATTTTCATGACGCGCACGCCGCACTTTTCCTGTCAGTCCGGTGCGGACGGCGCATTTCTGTGTTCTTTCTTCTAATATACTTAAAATCAACAAGCTTATTCACAACAGTAAGGCGCAGCCGGCAACAAGTGCGGGCTACGCTCTGTGTCATTATCCCTCGAATTCCGCCTTGAGAATCCTGAGCACGTTGTCGACGGTCTCTTCCTCCAGGTCAGCCTTCTCGACAAGCATCTCGCGGGGCGCGTTGAGCACAGCCTTCGCCGTGTCCAGTCCGATGGAACGTATGGCGTCGATAACCCACTGGTCTATCTCATCGGAGAATTCTTCAAGATATATGTCCTCGTCAGCCTCATTGTCGTCAATCTCTCTGAACACATCGATGGTGTATTCGGTAAGCATCGACGCGAGCTTTATGTTGAGTCCGCCGCGTCCGATGGCAAGGCTCACCTCCTCGGGCTTGAGGAACACCTCCGCCTTGTGGTTCTCCTCGTCCACGTTGATGCTCGATATTCTGGCGGGACTGAGCGCGCGCTGTATGAAGAGCTTGGTGTTCGCGGTGTAGTTGATGACGTCTATGTTCTCGTTGCACAGCTCACGCACTATGCCGTGCACGCGGCTTCCCTTCACTCCCACGCACGCTCCCACGGGGTCGATGCGCTCGTCGTAGCTCTCCACAGCCACCTTGGCTCTCTCGCCCGGCATGCGTGCTATTTTACGGATGGAAATGAGTCCGTCGGCTATCTCGGGCACCTCTGCCTCGAGCAGACGCTGGAGGAACACCGGGCTTGTGCGCGAAAGGATAATCTTCGGGTTGTTGTTCTCGTTGTCCACACGGTGTATGACTGCCCTGATGGTCTCGCCCTTGTGATAGGTGTCGTTCGGTATCTGCTCCATCTTCGGCAGGATGAGCTCGTTGTTCTCGTCGTCCACCACGAGCACCTCGCGCTTCCACACCTGATACACCTCACCGGCAATGATCTGTCCGACGCGGTCTTTATACTTATTATATAATGAGTCGTGTTCCAGCTCAAGTATCTTCGAAGCCAGAGTCTGCCTCAGATTGAGGATGGCACGGCGTCCGAACTTCGCGAAATCGACACGTTCGGACACGTCTTCTCCCACTTCATAGTCGGGCTCAATCTTTCTTGCCTCTGTCAGCGAAATCTGTTTGTTGTCGTCCTCCACCTCATCGTCTGCCACAACGACACGGTTGCGGTATATCTCGAAGTCGCCCTTGTCCGGATTGACTATGACGTCGAAGTTCTCGTCACTGCCGAATATCTTGGCAAGAACGTTGCGGAAGCTCTCCTCAAGCACGCTCACCAACGTGGTACGGTCAATGTTTTTCGTCTCCTTAAATTCTTTGAAAGAGTCGAACATGCTCACGACCGGTTCTTTTTTCATTGCTGCCATAGCTTTATTTGAAGTTTATTAAGTATTTTGTATATTTCACTTTATCCATCTCGTAAGTGTGGTCCACCTCGACAGTCTGCGGGCGTTTCTTGCCCTCAACCTTCATTTTCTCAGCCACACTCACCACGAACGTGTTGCCGTCCACGCTTTTGAGCAGCCCCTTGACCTTACGGCCGTCTCCGTCGAGCACCTCAACCTCCTTGCCGACAAAGCACTCATACTGCTGCGGCACCTTGAAAGGCTGACCCAGACCAGCCGAACCGACCTCAAGCTCGTAGTCTTCCTCATCGCGGCTCAGACGCTCTTCGATGAAGCGGCTCAGCTCCACACAGTCCTCTATCCACACACCGTCGGCGTGGTCTATCTCCACCACGATCTTATCATCCGGGCTGACTTCGACATCCACAAGAAAATAGTCCTTGTCCTCCAGCCACTGTTCTACAATACCTTTTACGACGTTTTTGTCTATCATATATAATTGGTTAAATAAAATGAGGAGCCCTGTGTCGGAGCCCCTCATTCCTCTGAATGCTGCAAATTTACGAATTATTCCGCACGCTCACAAATATTTTGCATCTTTTCTGCAAATGCATTGCAAATTAATTCCTTACATACCATTCCATCGCTCCCTACAAACCATCCCTCAGTTTCCCGCACATCATTTCCCGACCGCTTACACACCATCCCTTATTTCCATATATACAACTCCTTATTTCCTTGCACACCTCCCCTTAATTCCATACACACCACTCTTTAATTCCCTACACTCTGCTTATTAATTTCTTACACACTGCTTATTAATTCCCTACGCACTGTCCCGCCACTACACCCAAACAAAAATACATCTCCGTAGGGGACGGAAAACGGAATCATTACGCAAAAATGAGAAAAAACATCCAACGACAACTCCACGAGAATGCTTTAAAACCGAAACATAGTAACTTATTCCACAAATACGCGATTTTTTCGCATTTAAGACAACCATCTGACAGCCAGCCACATACACCACACAGCCACGCATCATCCACCCTTCGTCTGCCCCGAAAAGCCTTTTCCGCAACCCGAAAGAGCCTTTTTCACACCGCAAAACAGCCTCTTGCGCACCGCAATAAAGCCTTTCTCACAACACAAAACAGCCTTTCCCGCAACACGAAACCGCCTTTTCCGCCACCCGAAAGCAAGAAAATGATACAGCCAAACCTGTTTTCCCGACAATCCGCACTGCCACGGACATTCCGAAAAACCTATTTCACAAAAAAGCGCTGTCAATATTTTTTACTTCCGTACAACGCATTTTTCATTCCACACAACACTTCGCCCACTCCGCCAAACGCACCATTCCGCACGCCAAACAGACAATTCCTGTCATGCGAGCATGCCTGTCCCATCACGCCATCGCATTCCAGTATCAACGCGCACGGCACACTACAGTGACGCAAAAACACCACAGCGGCATAGCGTTCCACGCACCTTTCCTCCGTAAAACCAAAACATCAGGAAACAAAAAAGGAACTGCCTGATGCAGTTCCTTTAGTGCGCTTCAAGATGGGCTTGAACCAACGACCCCCTGATTAACAGTCAGGTGCTCTAACCAACTGAGCTATTGAAGCATTTGCCTTAATTGCGATGCAAAAGTACAGCGTTTTTTTCATTCCGCCAAACATTTTCGCGAAAAATTTCAAATTTATCTCAAAAAAACGTCATTATGGGTGTGTCGGCATGTATTAAACTGTGTTTTACGGCAGCGGAAGGTCTTGTCCGGTATGCCACAAGGGCGTTTCGGGTATGCGTGCAAGGGCGTGTTTACATGCATGACTCGCCACCGCGCATTGAAAAACCGGCGTTGCGCCATGCCGTATTATGAAAAATAAATACATTTTATTTTGTCCGGCACATAACTTGCATTACCTTTGCATAAGGTAAGCTTCGGCTCGGCAGTATCAAGTACGGTAAAATCCAGTCTTACCGACTTGCTGTTGCACTCGCCTTGCATTACCTTTGCATAAGGTAAGCTGCACTCAGGAAACTGAAAGCAAGCTCTCTTTCCGCCCGCATGCATTACCTTCACACACTCTTTACGTACAATTACCACATTATATTTATATATAAGCCGATTATGAGAAAAAACATACTGTTCTGCGTGATGCTGCTTGGCGCCGTCACGGCTCTCGCGCAGAAAAACGATGACCACAACTTCAAGGTGGCGAAAAACCTTGATGTGTTCAATGCCATATACAAGAATCTCGACCTCATGTATGTGGATACGCTCGACGCCGACGAGGTGATAGGCAACGGCATAAAGGCGATGCTGCGCAGCCTCGACCCCTACACCGAATATTATCCCGAGGACAAATCGGCGGAGTTCAAGCAGATGCTGACAGGAAAATATGCGGGCATCGGCTCGATAATAAGCTACAACTTCACTCTGAAAAGGGTTGTCATAAACGAGCCTTATGAGAATATGCCGGCGGCGGAGGTGGGTCTGAAGAAGGGCGACATCATACTGAGCATCGACGGGGAGGACATGACCGACAAGACAAACGCCTATGTAAGCGAGCACCTGCGCGGCACGGCGGGCACCACTCTCGAGCTTAAGATACACCGTCCGACCACAGGCAAGGACATGACTTTCAAGATACAGCGCAAGGCTATACAGATGCCCGACCTGCCATACTACGGCATGCAGGACGGTGACATAGGCTACATAGACCTCGACTCGTACATCGGCGAGAACTGCGCGAAGGATTTCCGCCGCGCGTTCATCGACCTGAAGAAGCAAGGAGCGAAAGGACTCGTGCTCGACCTGCGCAACAACGGAGGCGGCTCGGTGCAGGAGGCACTGTCCATACTCAACATCTTCATCCCCAAAAACACCGACCTGCTGTCAATGAAAGGCAAGATGCAGCGTTCCAACCGCGACTATAAGACCACCGTCGAACCCATCGACACGGTGATGCCGATAGTAGTCCTGGTGAACGGCATAACGGCAAGTGCCAGCGAGATAACAAGCGGAGCGTTGCAGGACCTCGACCGGGCAGTGATAATGGGAACACGCACCTACGGCAAGGGACTCGTACAGGTGCCTAACGTGCAGCTGCCTTACAACGGCAACCTGAAGCTCACCACCGCCAAATACTTCACTCCAAGCGGACGCTGCATACAGGCTATCAACTACAAGCACTCGCAGGGCGGATACACCGAACACGTGCCCGACTCGCTCACACATGAGTTCCGTACACGCAACGGACGCATCGTGCACGACGGCGGAGGCATAGAGCCGGACATCAAGATAGAGCCTGACTCGCTGCCGAACATAGCCTACTATCTGCAGCGCGTGGACACAACAGACCTCATGTTCAACTATGTGGTGGACTACATCAAGGCTCACCCCACGATAGCCCCGGCGGCGGAGTTCGAGATAAGCGACTCCGACTACGAGCAGTTCAAGCAGCGCGTCATCGCAAGCAGCTTCACTTACGACCGCGTGAGTGAGAAATGTCTCGAGGAACTCGTAAAGCTCGCCAAGTTCGAAGGCTACTACGAGGACGCCAAACCCGAGTTTGAGGCTTTGGAGAAAAAACTGAGTCACAACATCGCAAAGGACCTCGACTTCGACTATAACAAGAGGATGATAAAACAGATTCTGTCGTCCGACATCGTGACGGCATACTACTTCCAGCGCGGCGCCATAGAGAACGCCCTGCGCTACGACAAGCAGATGAAGGAGGCTATACGCCTGCTGAGGTCGCCAGAGGAGTATGCGGCGATACTGAAGCCTAAGAACGAAGGCAAATAAGGGCACATAAGCTATAACACTGAATCGGTCATCAGAACACCGATTATAAGTTTAAGGTTCATTGTCAGCCCTAAATCCGTCTTCCGCACTGCCGCAGTCATCTTGCATCAGGTTTTTTCCCGGTGCAGTCCGTCAAATCTTCGATAAAGCAGGATACAGTCCGCCTGACAGCAGCACGAAACAAGAATGGAAGTCTGATGACTTGTTCGGAATAACGGCGGCAATGCCGGGACAGACAAGACTCATACTGAAAACCGGGACATCATTACGCAGCCACGACGCGCTAATGATGTCCCGGTTCTGTATATCCGCCTCTCTGATACGTTTCGTCTTGTACTTCTGCCCGTGCCGCAGGATTATCTCACGGGCGTGACCGCGCACATCCGGGTCAGTGCAGATGCGTGCGGTAGAACTCCTCTATGCTGCCGAAAGGTATCTTCTCCATGTTGTCATACAGGTCGGTGTGGCTCGCTCCCGGCACAATCAGCAGTTTCTTGTTGTCGCCCTTCAGACGTCTGAAAGCGTCCTCACCGAAATAGCGCGAGTGGGCTTTCTCACCATGGACTATCATCACCGCATTCTCTATCTCTCCGATGTATGTCATCAGCGGCATGTTTAGGAAAGAGAGAGCCGACGTGGTGTTCCATCCGTCGTTGGAGTTGAGCGACCGTCTGTGATAGCCACGCTCCGTCTTATAGTAGGCATGATAGTCCTTAACAAACTGCGGAGCGTCCTCAGGCAGCGGATCCACCACTCCTCCGGCGCGCGCGTACGTCCCGTTGCGGTAGTCCTCAGTGCGCTGCGCGCTGAGCATACGGCGCATGGTGTTGCGCGCTCCGGCACTGTCAGCCTCATCAAAATATCCGTTTGCCGTCACGCGGCTCATGTCATACATCGTCGAAGCCACCGCCGCCTTTATGCGGGAGTCCACAGCAGCCGCGTTGAGAGCGAGTCCGCCCCACCCGCATATGCCGAGAATGCCGATGCGCGAGGCATCCACATCATCGCGGACGGACAGCCAGTCTACCGCCGCGCAGAAGTCTTCGGTATTGATGTCGGGCGACGCCACATAGCGCGGACTGCCTCCGCTTTCACCCGTAAACGACGGGTCGAAGGCTATGGTGAGGAACCCGCGCTCTGCCAGTTCCTGAGCATAAAGACCTGAAGCCTGCTCCTTCACGGCTCCGAACGGACCGCACACCGCCAGAGCAGGCAACTTGCCGTCCGCGCCGACGGGCTTGTAGAGGTCTGCCGCAAGCGTTATGCCGTAACGGTTGCGGAACGTCACTTTCTCATGACTCACTTTCTCACTCTTCGGGAATGTCTTGTCCCACTCTTTTGTCAATTCAAGTCTGTCCATATCAGTATCGTTTTTATATGCCGTCTGGGCATCGGTTGTCAAAGCGGCAGCCATAACAGCCGCTGTCATTACGGTTTTTATGTTCATATCGCAAGTATGTTTTGTTGTTCGATGCAAAGATACTTACGATACAAATACGGCACAATACCTCTTTGACGGACATATATACCAGTTTTACGGATTCATATTCCACACCGTCCCGAGAGCCATATAATGAAAGCCCAGCGCGTGTATGCGCCATCCGCCCCACTCCCACTCAACTGTGTAAGCGTCCCCGCAATTAACAGTTTTAAGTTAAAAGGCATGCCAGTAAAAGCCATGCCGCGATGCTGCGGAAACATGATGACGGGGCAGGAAAACGCATTCAGACGCACCATAAACACTCCGCCGTCATGCCTTCGGGAGGTCTCCGGTGTGCCGAAAAGCCCGTTCCGTCTCACGTAAAAGCCCGTTCCATCGTCCGGAAGAGGCTTTGCCACACTGCGGAACGGGCTTTTCCGCATCATGGAAAAGCCCGTTCCGTAAAAATAAAAATATCATGAGGACGCGTTCTTTCCGCCCAACCGTCTGGCGGTCAGCACATTGCGGAAAAGCTGAAAAACACGCGGTATAACGTGCGGAAAAGCATTCGCTGCGGAGAAACACGCGCATTCACGGCATTGTTTTAACATTCAGCCGCCGTATGATTAAGAATATTCAATCATAATCAGATATAAAATATAAAACGATATCATAAATCATATCTGACAAATATGTGTCTTTCCACCGGGAAAACCGTCAAAACGGGAATGCCGTCACGGCTGCACGGGCAGCAAGGACAAGGCGTCCGGCGACATGCATGCCGCTCCGCCGCAGCTCAGTCGAACGTCGCAGGCAACGCCATCATCTGGCAGGCGATGGTCAGAGCCATGCGTCTGTGCCCTTCGGCGTTGGGGTGCAGGCGGTCGGTCTTGCCATTGCTGAAACAGTGGACGAACGAGTCGTTGAGCGGATAGAGTCCGCTCAGGCTGTTGAGGTCTATCACGGGCACTGCCCACACACCAGCCGCCTCCCTCACGGCATCCACATATTCGTCGAAGAAAGCGCCGATGCTGTTGGCAAACCGCTCGTCTGGCTGTACGTTGTCCGGTCCGAAACAAGCGTAGGCGCGGTGTATAGGTGTAAGCAACATTATCTGTTTGTCGGGATAATGGGTCTTCAGAAAGTCCATCAGCATGTTTATCCTGCCTCTGAACGTGGCTTTGCTCATCACGGGCGTGCGGTATTTACGCACTGTCTTCACACCTCCGCCCACAACGGTCTCGCGCTCGCCCGTATCATACCATTCGCCAAGGGGCACGCCGCCGTTATAGTCGTTGGTTCCGGCGAACACCACTATGGCGTCCACACTGTCGCCCTGCTCGGCGAGCAGACGTTGTGCCTGACCGTACAGGTCGCTCATCTGATGGCCGTTGACGCCATACACCAGCGGCACTATACCGAGCATGTCGGCAAGAAACTCCCAGTAGCAGCGGGTGGTGCCCACGTGATGCGGGTCGGTGATGGAGTCTCCAAGGAATGCCACGCGGCGTCCCCGCCACCGGCTGTCAGAAAGGTTTCCGCCGTCAGAACCGGCACCGCGCAAGGCAAATGCAGGCACAGGCATGAGTTGTGCGAGCAGTATGAGCGTCGCCATGAGATAAGCCGCTGACCTGCGTCGGATGTTTTTCATAATCATAAGTCGTGTTTTTTATGTGTCTGTATATAGCACACAAAGTTAACGATTATTTTCGTCCGCAGCACAAAACGGATTTGTTTATTTGCAGAAAATGACTTATAACGCACGGAAAGACGGCTGTGTGCGGCGGCGGGCGTCGCACTGTCGGCGCGTCGCATGGCGTTTTTCCATACAGAAAGGAACGGATGACGGTTCATTGCAAGCGTATCCGCAACAGACTCTCAGGACAAAAAAGGGAGACAGACGACAGGAAAACATGTTCCCGTACGTCTGTCTCCTTTCATTCATATGCCGTATGACGCAGGCGCGCAGGCGCGCCTCCAGCCGTCAGGCATGTCATTTCACGACAACCTTGCGCACAGTGCCGTCAGACAGTCTCTCGATGTTGATGCCCCTGACAGCCTTGTCAAGCTTGCGCCCGTTGAGGTCGTAGCGTGCCGTGACCTTCACGCCTGCGGGAGCGTCCGTGCTTACTATGCCCGTCGACTCGTCGCAGACAAACCTGATGACTATCTGTCCGTTGAGCTCGCCAGCGGCGTTCTTCACCACTCCGGCAGGTATTACGGCAGTGTAACCGTGTCCTTTCTCAGCCTTGAAGGTGTATATGAATCCGTCGTAGTCGGAGCCCCAGACCACGAGCGTGTTCTTGCTCTTGTCGCTCACAGTGGCTTTCCATCCGTCGTCGGGCAGTATCTCCCTGCCTCCGGCAAGCTGACCGTCGAACAGACTTGCGTAAGGCGAGGCGTTGACAACGGTGACAGGCTCGGCAAACTCCACCTCAACCGACATCGGCATCCAGCCCGGCTCCACCTTGGCTCCGGCGGCGGGAGTGGTCGACACGTGCGTGAACACGCCCTTGTCTGTCTCCTCTATTGTGAGCGACGTGCCGTATCCTGCGTCGCGGTAGGATGCCGCACAGCCCTTCGGCACGTAGAGGGTGGCTCCGCTTACGCCGTAGAACTGGTCCTCATACGGCTCGTATATCTCTTCAAGTTCGGGCGGGGTGGCACCCAGACAGTTGATTGTCTTCAGCGCGGTGCAGCCCAAGAACACGCGGTTGCTGATGTATCTGAGTCCAGAGGGGATGGTGACTGTGGTAAGTTTCTCGCATCCCGCGAAAGCCGCACTGTAGAGTGTCTCCGTGCGTTCGGGCAGTGTCACCTCCGTGAGCTGCGTCGCTGCGAAAGCCTGCTCGCCTATCATCACCATCGACGACGGCAGGTTTATGCTCTCGAGAGCCGACTCGCAGAAAGCGTAGCTGTCCACCGCGAGGAATCCTTCGGGAAGGGTCACCTTCTTTATCTCACTGCCGGAGAATGCGCCGCCGTATATGCCGATGCACGATTTCGGAAGAGTAAGCTCGTAAAGTCCTTTTGTCGGTGCGGCGTAGAGCACTTTCCTGTTGGTGCTGTATATCACTCCTCCGTCTGCCACGAAGTTCTCGTTGCCGCTCTCCACGGTGAGAGTGGTGATGCCGGTGTTGGCTACAAAGTTCACGCCCACTTCCTCGAGCGACGCCGGAAGTTGCAGGCTCGTGAGCGCGGTGCACATGAGGAACGCGTCCTCACCTATGTAGCTCACGCTTGAAGGGAGGTCTATCGAGGCGAGGGAGGTGCACTCGCGGAACGCACGCACGCCGATGGTATTCAGACCGGAAGGCAGCTTCACCGACTTCAGATTTGTACACTTGTAGAACAGGGCGGTGGGAATGCTCGTCACGCCTTCGGGTATCTCTATCTCAGAGAACCCGCACTTGTAGAACGCCGCCTCACCTATTGACTTCAGACCGCTGCCCAGCTCCACCGTGGCAAGCGAACCGCAGGCGAAGAAAGCGTTGTCCCCTATATCCTCAACCGAGTCGGGAATCTTTATGGATGTGAGTCCGGCATAGTCGAAAGCATATTCTCCTATATGCTTCAGTCCGGCAGGAAGCGTTATGGAAGTGAGGTTCCGCGCCGTATTGAAAGCCGAACGCTTGATTGATTCGATGGTCTGAGGAAGAGTCACCGACTTGAGGTCGCTCCAATGGAAGGCTTCCTCACCAATTGCTGTGACACTGTACGACACTCCTCCGTTCTCAACCTTTTCGGGTATAACATAGTCGGTCACGGGCTCACCGGAGGCGTCCTTGCTGTCGGCACCCGACACTTCAACTGTCCCCTCACCCGTTACAGTATAGGTGAGCAGACCGCTCTTGAAACTTGTCTGTGCGTTCAGCATGGCACTGAAAAGCACAAACGATGAAAGTAAAAGTTTTCTCATACGTTTTAATTTTTCCTTAATTCCGCAACACTATTATAAAATATTTTTTTTAAGTACCTGAGCAACAA